>Ga0181571_10000126_pt1 | contig 44045 bp, 34 predicted proteins | sample 101ome_17_FD_132440 | JGI IMG/M metagenome (GOLD analysis project Ga0181571, IMG submission 132440) | Coastal salt marsh microbial communities from the Groves Creek Marsh, Skidaway Island, Georgia - 101407AT metaG (megahit assembly) | ecosystem: Environmental > Aquatic > Marine > Intertidal... | reverse complement strand
GGTAGGTGGTCCGCACAGTGTGATTTGGGCCCCCAATTTCCTGAGACCCCAGATACTGCTACGGGCAACTCGACTGAAGAGGATGTCTCCAAGGATGGTCACCTGCTTGCCCTTGAGGTCTCCCTTGTGCTCCCGCATGGTGTAAAGGTCAAGGAGGGCTTGGGTGGGATGAGAGTGTGCCCCATCCCCAGCATTGATCACTGAGGCTTTGGTGAACCGGGAGAGAAAATGCGCTGCGCCAGCAGACTGGTGCCGGATGATGATGATATCAGCGGTGAGGGCTTCAAGGTTGCGAACCGTATCCTTGAGGGTTTCCCCTTTCTTGAAGGAAGAGGCTTCGGTGGTGAAATTGACGATGTCAGCGGTCAATCGCTGAGCAGCCAACTCAAAGCTGACGCGCGTGCGGGTAGAAGGTTCGACGAAAAGGTTGACCACTGTCTTGCCTCTGAGGGCAGGAACCTTCTTGATGGCGCGCTGGCCGACTTGCTTGAACACCGAGGCAGTATCAAGAACAGTCAAAATCTCACTTTTGGTAAGACTCTGAATATCTAGTAGATGCCTTTTAGCCCAACTCATTTCTGGGTTAAACATACTTCAAGGCCGCTACCTGCTTCCAGCGTTTTCAGGATAATAAACTCTTCTGGCTCCAATTCAACAGCCTCTCCTACATAATCAGGCTGGATGGGCAGCTGGCGCTGCCCACGATCAAAAAGCACGGCAAGCTGAATACGTCGCGGACGACCAAAATCAAGGATGGCATCCAAGGCCGCTCGAATGGTACGCCCGCTCTGAATCACATCATCGACGAGTATGAGCACCGCATCCTCTAGGCTTTCTGGAATCAGGGTCGGGTTCATGACCGGGGCAGGATTGGAGGAGAGGTCATCGCGATAAAGACCCACATCCAGCTCCCCAAAAACCAGCTGAAGATCCGATCTGGTGGCCTGGAGTTTTTGATGGATGGCCCGCGCAAGCAGCACGCCCTTTTGTTGAATCCCTACTAAGGCAAGCCTGGACTCGCTCTGATGATCACGGAGTATGGCATCAGCCATGGAATCAACCATGGTCTGCACTTGCTCACCGGTCCGGTGTGTGAAAGCTGATTTCATAACATGATCAGGGCCTCGAGTGGGATATCACTCAAAGAGGTGGGGTCAATCGACTATCTGACGCGACTTTCTCCAGGCTGGGCGATGATTCACCATCCAATCAACCAGCGCCTTATCGAAGCCGATGTCGTAGCCGGCCTTTTCTGATTCGATCCATTTGTGCCTGAGGATCTCCTCTCTTTCGGCCTGGAATTCCTTGTAGAGGGATAGATTTTTGACAAGTTCTGCCTTCTTGGAGGAATCATTCATGATGCGTGTCGCTAGACCAACCGTTGCTTATTCAGCATAGGCACGGCACCGCAAGGGATTCAAACCCATTTTGACTTGGTCTACTTTGTCAGTCAGGAGGTCCATGCCTCAGATCGACGAGTGTTGCATGGCCTCCTGGCCTTTGGCAGAATTAAATGATGGCTGAAGAACAAACAGCATGGCAGGGGTTTGTAGAATTTTCTCCCCACTTCGTGAAACGGGATCGCATTCAGCATGTCCTGTTTGATTTTGATGGCACCCTGTCGCTGGTAAGAGAGGGGTGGCCTCAGGTCATGCTTCCCATGTTTGTTGAAATGCTACCTCAAACTGCGGGTGAAACTCAGGCAAGCGTGGAGGCCATGTTGATGGATGACATCATGAAACTCAACGGCAAGCAGACCATCTACCAGATGATCCAGCTTGCAGAACGGGTCAAGGAGCGTGGCGGTCAACCTCAGGATCCCCTGTGGTATAAGCATGAGTATCTACGCAGGCTCGACCAGCGGATTGCTCAGCGCAAAGAGGCTATACGCGATGGCAGCCTGAGTCAGGATGAAGTCCTTGTTCATGGAGCCAGGCACCTGCTTGAAAAATTAGCCGAGCAGGATTTACCCATCTACCTTGCTAGCGGCACCGATGAAATGTTTGTCAAGGAAGAGGCTGCCATGCTGGGTATAGACCATTTTTTTAAGGGCCATATTTACGGCGCTCAGGACGATTACCGGGCCTTTTCAAAAAAAATGATTATCCAACGCATCCTGAGCGAAAATCAGATACCCGGGGAGTGCCTGCTTTCCTTCGGAGATGGTTATGTAGAAATTGAAAATACGCGCGATGTTGGAGGCCTGGCCATCGCCGTGGCAAGCGATGAAGCTCACAACGGGAGCGGTCAGGTAGATTCATGGAAACATCAGCGGCTAAAGGGTGTCGGCGCCGATGTGGTCATTGCTGATTTCAGGGACGTCGATCTGCTGCTGCCCCAACTGACTGCCATGCCGGCATTCTAATATCCCATGAGTGAGCAACCCCGACCCCCCAGAGCCTTTGAACGGCAATCACTCAAAGTTTATCCCTTAAGTCAGCGGGAAAGCTTGAGCGCTGTCGAAGACATCCTGATTTCCCCACAGTCTTCCCCTGCCCCTGTCAACCAAGCCCTGCAGGAGCAAATAAACCGCTGCGCCCAAGACATACAACAAGCAAGGGCCAGAGGGGCCAGTGTGATGCTGATTTATGGGGCTCACTTACTTCGCAATGGGGCCTGCCCGCTATTGGAAGCCATGATGCAGGGAGGCTGGATCACCCATTTGGCTACCAACGGCGCAGGTACGATTCATGATTTTGAGTATGCCCACCACGGCCGCTCCACTGAATCAGTCCAGCGTAACGTGGCAGCAGGCACATTCGGGGCATGGGAAGAAACCGGTCGCGCCATCATGATGGCGCTGGCTCGCGGGGCCCTCGAGGGCAAGGGCTACGGCGCTTGCCTCGGGCAATGGATTGCTGATGATGGCATGCCACCCTTGGAACTTGCCAAGCTCGATGCGATGATCAGGGAAGAACCCTTCCACCCGCTTGCCTCAGCCAGAGTGGATTATCGGAGTCTCTGCAAGCGCTATCCGGATGCGGAAACATTGCATCGCATGCCGCACCCATGGAAGAGTGCGTCGATCCTGGCACAGGCCTACAAGCATGGCGTTCCAGTCAGCGTGCATCCTGGCATCGGTTATGACATCATCACCAATCACCCTGCTTTCATGGGAAGTGTATTAGGGAGAGCTGCTGAGAGAGATTTCGATCTTTTCTGCGAAGCGGTTGACCGACTCGATGGAGGCGTTGTCCTCTCTATCGGCTCAGCCATCATGGGACCACAGGTGTTTGAAAAAAGTTTAAGTTGTGTGCACAACCTAAGATTCCAACGAGGCGAGGAAGCCGTTTCTGGGCATTCGATCTATGTCGTGGATCTTCAGGATGGTGGAGGTTGGGACTGGAGTCAGGGAGAGCCCCCCAAAACGCATCCGGCCTATTATTTAAGATTCTGCAAGAGCTTCTCTCGCATGGGAGGTAGGATGGAGTATCTCCAGTGTGACAATGCTGTTTTCACCCACCGTCTTCAACAGGCGATCCAAGGCGATGATGCATCTTGAAGGTCTGCGGGATTTGCTCGATCGCTATGATGAGCTGAAGCTGGCCATCCTGGGGGATGTCTGCCTGGATCGTTATTTTGAGATTGATCCATCGCGGGAGGAGGTTTCGATCGAGACTGGCCTGAAGGTCTACAACGTGGAAAATGTGCGTTGCCAACCCGGAGCTGCCGGCACCATCCTCAACAACCTAGTGGCTCTTGGCATACCTGAAATCCATCTCATTGGGTTTTGTGGCCATGACGCCGAAGGCTGGCAACTGCGCAAGGCCCTTGATCAGCTCAAGGGCGTCCAAACGCATCACTTCCTCACGACTGACTTACGCAAGACTTTCACTTATACCAAGCCATTGCTTTGCCATCAGGCAAAGCCACCTCAGGAGCTCAACCGAATCGACCAAAAGAATTGGACCCCCACACCACCGGAAGTTTCAGAGCACCTGATCAAGGCCCTGCGCGCCACGGTCACCCAGGTGGATGCATTGATCGTCATGGATCAAGTCGACATCGAGAACACCGGAGTCATCACCAAGGCAGTCCTCAGCGAACTGGATAAAATCCAGCAGGAACGGCCGGAGATGCTCATCATGAGCGATAGCCGCCGAAGCCTTAAAAGTTATCCCCCCTTGACCTTCAAGATGAATGCATCCGAGCTAGGTAACTGGGTGGGTGCTGATCGGGCCTTGACTCCTGAGACGGTGGCCGAACATGCCGTCAACATAGCCAAGAGCCTGAGGCACCAGGTATTCGTGAGCATGGCCGAACATGGCATCCTTTCCGCCCATCCCAATGGCCAAACCGCCCATTGTCATGCCCTGCCTGTGCGAGGGCCTATCGATGTGGTCGGTGCTGGCGACGCGGTCACGGCAAACCTGGTTGCAGCCATGGCGGCTGGGGCCGAGGCCAGCGAGGCACTCCACCTGGCAATGATGGCAGCATCATGTGTCATCCATCAACTGGGCACCACCGGTGTGGCTACCCGTGATGATCTCTTGAAGGATCTAACGCGCTAGATCAAAGACTCGTTGGGCGGATCATCTTCAGGATCCAGTTCCCTGAGGAAGTGGCGGTCGAGAAACTCGCTTAGGGATGCAGACTGATCGAAAAGCTGATCTCGCCACTGGTTCACATCAGCTTGGCCTTCAAGGTCCCAGGGCTGTGAAAGGACAGACTCTGTGCGAAAGAACAGTGGCATGGAAGCATCTCGCTGGCCCAGCTTATCCAATAGGCTTTCTACCGATGCAACCTGATTTCGGGCCTCTTTGATTCTGGAAAGGGTTTGGTAGGTGGAAAGATCTCCTCGTTGCCAATCCTTTAGCAGGGAGCACTCAAACTCTGCGCACATGCCTGGCCTCTGAGGATAAACCCGGCAATCGCCTTGCTGATTGAGACACTGGCAGGGTTGAGGCAAAAAAGACTCCTCTTGATCCCACTCCAGCTCAACCCCTTCCTTTTCGAGTCGTGAGGATTCGGTTGGACTGCTGAGATGAACGTCCACGAAGAGGACCCCACTGCAGCAAAGGGTGCATTGTCGACAAAGGGACTCAGAGGTCGCCGATGGGCCGTCAGCATTCACCATAGGGTGAATCACTCAGAAAAAACCGGCTCAAGCAGGGGATGAGACACATTGTCCTGCGAAGTGAGGATTTCCTTCACCAGGATTTCATGTCGGTCATAAACTGAACCTTCATTCAGTGAAAGTTGTGCCAGCGCTTTGTTATACTCAGAGAGCGCATTGATTTCATTGGAACGGGACGCCGTCAGGTCACGTTGCAGCTGCAAGACAATGAAACTGGTGCTTTTACCCACATCGAGTTTCTTTTCTTCAGCATCCAAAGCCGCCTCGGCAAACTCCCGCTCCTGTCGGGTGGCCTCAACACGCTGCAGATTGATTTTAACCAGGGACACTGCATTTTCGATATCAACCATGACCTGTTGTTCCAGTTGCTTGTAGGACAATTTGAGTTGTTCGGCCTGGGCCTTCCCTGACTTGTAATCAAAGCGCTCTTGACGCCGAGTCAGTGGCACACTGAGGGTGGCACCCGCTGACCAATTGGGATTGTCACGATCGGTCATCTGACGGAAAGCTGCACGGTAGCTTGCTGCATTACCTGCGTTATAACCAATGCTGCCAAACACATCTAATTGGGGGAAAAGCTGATTACGTAAGAATTTAACCCGAATGCCTTGATTCTCCAGCGCCAGCATGAATTCCTTCAAGTCGGGGCGAGCGCTCATGCCCTTGTCCCAGCTGGTTTGAAGATCAATCAGGACGGGCTGGGCTGTCAGCCTACCTTTCGGTTCGATGGTCACCTCAGCCCATTGGGTGTACTCATCGCTCAGCAAGTTTTTCAACGCATTTTGGCTGACAATCAGATTACGGCTAGCGGAGAGGAGGTCAGCTCGGCGAGAGGCTACCTGGGATTCAGCCTGTTTCTCATCCAGAGGAGCCATGGTCCCGATTTCCACGCGTTTTTTATTTTCAGAAAGCAGCTGCTCAGCCAGTTGAACAGCCTTTTCCTGAACCTTGACGTTTTCTTGGGCAAAAATCAGGTCGTAGTAGGCAAGCTCAATCTGAACGAGCGTATTCATGGTCCGCCACTGAAAGGTCAGTTCTGACTGATTAATCTGATTTTTTGCCAGCCGGATACTCAGTCTTGGCCCGTCGATCCAGAAATTTTTCAACAGGGGCTGAGTCAACTGGAGGGCGGTGGTTCGCCCGGCAAACTGCTCAAAGGAACCGTTAAAGTTATCCCCCACCGTCTGGTTGATGGAGGATTGGATGGAGACATTACCACCGGTGGGAAGCAAACCATTGATACCTGAAGCAAAGGCGTCGGTACGGGTGGTCGATCCCGGGATCTCAAGACCTAGATCGGTATTGAAACGCCCGGCTTGCTGAGAATCAAAATAATTGTAGCGAAAGAAAAAGGAGGGATCGTAAACGCCTTGAGATGCTTTGAGGTTATATAGCCCAAGCTCAGGGTTGATGCGCTCTATCTGGACAGTCAGGTTGTTTTCTAGGGCAATTTCAAAACATTCATCTAGCGAGAGAGACTTCACCTCGGCAGCTTGAGGAACCAAACTGAAAGCGAAGGTCACAAGGCTGATGATGAGGCTCCAGTTTTGGGAACGAAAAGAGGTTATGGTGGAATTCATTTGCAGATAAACCTAAGGGCCGTAACAGACTAAGGCTGTCGGCATGTTATTCAATGACATTTTTTCAGTGATAAGACTGAATGGCCAGGACATCGTAGCCGTCTTTTTTCAGGGCGCCTATGGCCGATGCTGCAGCCCTGGCACTGCTCAAAGTAGTCATGATGGGAACCCGGCTGTAGACTGCAGTGGTGCGAATTTTGACCTCATCAGCGCGAGGGACCTGCCCATCTGGCGTGTTGATTACCATTTGGATGTCACCGTTTTTAAGCAAATCCAGTGAGTTGGGCCGGCCTTCGGAAACCTTTCGGATTTCCTGGACCTCGATGCCAGCGGCACGCAGCGCCCGAGCTGTTCCCGATGTGCATACCAACTCAAACCCAAGCTCAGCAAACTGCCCGGCCAACTCAGCTATTTGCCCCTTGTCCGGTTCACTCACGCTGATGAAAATCTTGCCCTCAAGCGGCAGGGGCGCATGAGCAGCCATCTGGGACTTGGCGTAAGCCTTGCCTAAATCGGCATCCAGTCCCATGACCTCACCGGTTGATTTCATTTCCGGAGACAACAAGATGTCCTGCCCCTGAAAACGATTGAATGGAAACACCGACTCCTTAATGGCCCAATACTTGGGCCAGATTTCTTCAGTGAAACCAAGTTCCTTCAAACTCGATCCCGCCATGACCTTGGCAGCCAGCTTGGCTAGTGGCACACCGATGGCTTTGCTAACAAAGGGAACTGTTCGGGAAGCTCGCGGATTGACTTCCAACACATACACCACTTCGTCCTTGACTGCATATTGGACGTTCATCAGGCCTGAGACCCGCAGCTCGCGAGCCATGGCGTGTGTGTACTGCCGAATAGTCTGGATCACTGAGTCACTTAAGGTGTGAGGGGGCAGCACCATGGCTGCGTCTCCGCTGTGTACTCCAGCAAATTCGATATGCTCCAACATCCCACCGATGACAATCGTGGCCTGGTCGGGATCATCAAAATTGCCTGCATCGCAGATGCAATCCACATCCACCTCGGTGGCGTGCTCAAGGAATTTGTCAACCAACACAGGGCGCTCAGGTGAAGCTTCAACCGCAAATCGCATGTATTGCCGTAACTCGGCATCGGAATAAACGATTTGCATGGCTCGGCCACCCAACACAAAGCTGGGGCGAACCAGGACCGGATAACCCAAGCGCTTGGACGCTTCCAAGGCTTCCTCCTCGTTTACCGCAAGCCCATTGGCTGGTTGAGGGATATCGAGCTTTTCCAACATCGCCGCAAACAGTTTGCGGTCCTCGGCCATTTCGATGCTTTCTGGAGATGTCCCAATGATCCGGACCCCATTCTCTCGTAGACCGATGGCCAGATTCAAAGGCGTTTGCCCTCCAAACTGCACAATGGCCCCCCAACATTGCTCCCGTTGGTAGATGTGAAGGACATCCTCCAAAGTGAGCGGTTCGAAAAAAAGTTTGTCGCTGGTGTCGTAGTCGGTGGAAACGGTTTCGGGGTTGGAATTCACCATGAGGGTCTCGATGCCCTCCTCCTTGAGCGCGTAAGAAGCGTGGACACAGCAGTAATCGAACTCAATCCCCTGCCCTATGCGATTGGGGCCACCACCCAAAATCATCACCTTGCGGACATCCGACACACGGACCTCGTCATCGCCGCGATCATAAGTTGAATAGAAGTAAGGCGTGTAGGCCTCAAATTCAGCGGCGCAGGTATCAACAAGGCGATAGCTGGGAACCAACTGATTTTCCTGACGCCAGGCGCGGATGTCGTCTTCGTTGCGGCCGGTCAGGTGGGCGATTTGTTTATCAGAAAAGCCGTAAGATTTTGCTTTGGCGATGAGCTCGGAATTCATGGTTCAAAGAGGACAGCCCCTTGAAGGCATTTAGTTAACCCAAGGGTAGTGGGCAGTGCAAGCGATATGCCTGAAAAGACCAAAAAAAACCAGAGGGATCCCCAAACAAGTGAGGATCCCTCCTTCAATTAAGGCTGAATATCCCAAATCAGCTCCTGATCCGAAGCATCAATGCGGATTTGGCTTCCTGCTTGAACCTCTCCTGCCAACAGACGCCTGGCCAGAGGGTCTAGGACCCGATCCTGGATAGCACGTTTAAGTGGTCGAGCTCCAAACTGGGGATCGTGGCCATCACGCCCTATCAAGGCCTTGGCAGCGTCCGTGAGCTCCAGTTTGAGTTGCTGGGCTTCCAACCGGCTCTCCAGACGCGCCAGTTGAATATCGACAATGACGGCAAGCTCCTTTTCACCCAGGCTGTGAAAGATGATGATATCATCCAGTCGGTTGAGGAACTCAGGCCGAAAGTATCGCTTCATTTCCTCTCCGATACGCTGTTCCAGAGCTTTGGCCTCGGACTCATCAGCCTGATCTGAACCCTTGCCAGCAAGCGACTCCTGAATCATCTGGGACCCGATGTTACTGGTCAGGATAATGACCGTATGCTTGAAATCCACCTCGCGTCCTTGGCCATCGGTCAGCCGTCCGTCATCAAGGACCTGAAGTAAGATATTGAACACATCCGGATGGGCTTTTTCAATTTCATCGAATAGCAATACCGAATAAGGCCTGCGACGCACCATCTCAGTTAACTGGCCACCTTCCTCAAAGCCCACATAACCAGGCGGTGCGCCAATTAAACGAGCCACGGCATGCTTTTCCATGTATTCAGTCATGTCGATGCGAACCATCGACGATTCGTCATCAAACAGGAAATGGGCCAGTGCTCGCGCCATTTCAGTCTTCCCGACCCCGGTGGGCCCCAAGAAAATGAAGGATCCCACCGGTCGGTTGGGATCTTGCAGGCCACTGCGAGCACGTCGAACCGCATTGCTCACTGCTTGGATTGCCTTGTCCTGCCCGACCACTCGCTGGTGTAGTCTGGATTCCATGCTCAGCAACTTTTCGCGCTCACTTTCAAGCATGCGCTGAACAGGTACCCCGGTCCAGGAAGCCACAACCTGAGCTATGTCCTCATCACTCACCTCCTCGTTGAGAAGGCGCTCTTGGTCAGGCTCCTGCTTCATCGTCTGCTGAGCCTGCTCAATCCTTTTTTCCAGGTCCGGGATGGTGCCATATTTGATTTGTGCTGCCGCATTGAGATCCCCTTCCCGCTCAGCTTTTTCCATGGAAAAGCGTGCCGCCTCAAGCTGGCCGTGCAAATCAGATGACTTGGAAATCGCCTCTTTCTCCTGCAGCCACTTAGCCTTCATTTCGCCACAGGATTCGCGCAAGTCAGCCAGCTCTTTTTCAAGCCGGGCCAGTCTCTCTCGAGATGCCTCATCACGCTCTTTCTTGAGGGCGGTTTGTTCGATCTGAAGCTGCATGATTTGGCGCTCCTGCTGATCAATCTCGGTTGGCATGGAGTCGAGTTCAATCCTCAATCGGGAAGCCGCTTCATCCATCAAATCGACTGCCTTGTCGGGAAGGAAGCGATCGGCGATGTAGCGATCTGAAAGCACCGCCGCCGCCACCAAAGCTGTATCCTGAATGCGAATGCCATGATGGCTTTCATAGCGCTCCTTGAGTCCGCGGAGGATGGCAATCGTGGCCTCCACGGTGGGTTCAAGAACCGATACAGGCTGAAAGCGCCTTTCAAGGGCAGGATCCTTCTCGATATACTTGCGATACTCATCCAGAGTGGTTGCCCCAATGCATCGCAATTCACCTCGAGCCAACTGCGGCTTAAGCATGTTGGCGGCATCAGCTGAACCCTCGGTCTTCCCAGCCCCAACGATGGTATGGAGCTCATCGATAAAGAGGATAATCCTCCCATCACTCTCAGTGACTTCTTTCAAAAAGGCCTTGAGTCGAACCTCAAATTCGCCGCGATATTTGGCTCCTGCAATCATGGCGCCAAGGTCCATGGAGATCAGTTGCTTGTTCTTGATCGAATCGGGCACATCGCCACTGATGATTCGGCGGGCCAGACCTTCTACAATGGCTGTTTTGCCCACACCCGGCTCACCTATGCGCACCGGGTTGTTTTTGGTGCGACGAGAGAGCACCTGCATGACTCGACGGATTTCCTCATCTCGCCCTATCACAGGATCAATCTTCCCCGCCCTGGCCAAAGCGGTCAGATCCTTGCCATATTTTTCAAGGGCCTGGAATTTGTCTTCCGGGTGCTGATCGGTTACCCGCTGGGATCCTCGCAAGCCCAAGAGCGCCTGCAAAACTTTGTCCCGCTGAAGCCCGCAATCGGCAAAAAGTTTCTGCAATGTGTCATTACCCTTTGAGAGTAGGCCCAACAGAAGGTGCTCGGTGCTGACATAGTCATCGGTAAGTTGCTTGGCTTCCTCATGGGCTTGCTGGAGGGATGCTGAAAGACTCCGACTGGAATATAGGTCATCCACACCCTTGACCATGGGACGTTTGCTCAAAGCCTCCTCCAGGGCAGCCTTGATTCGCTTTGGTTCGACACCCAATTGCTTGATGACAGGCACCACCAATCCCTCCGGTTGACTCAGCAAGGACCACAGCAAATGTTCTCCATCCATTTCCTGATGCTGCCTTGATCGTGCGGCCTCCTGCATGCCGCTCAAAGCCTCCTGCGCTTTGATAGTCAATTTATCCAGTTGCATATCTTTTTCCTTTCTCCTTGGGATGACACCCTAGTCTGGGGACGAATCCGAGGTAGACCCGCATCCTATAGGATAGAAAATAAAGGGATGGGATCAATCAAGATTTTGCTATACGCCAAAACAAAAGCAACCAAACAAGAGCCTTAAGTAGCTGAATACGAACATTTTTCACCAGGGAAAGCAGGCCGAGAAAAAATAACCCCCATAAAAATATTCGGTCATGAGGCGACACCGATAAGCGGCGAATCGGGGATCAGGCACATCGCCATGGGATACCTTCAAGAACACGAACCGGGACACATCCTTGGATGAAGGAGCCATAGCGCGTCTTGATGCACCCTCAAAATAGCAACAAAGGTTCAGCCCAGTGGATCAAGCCTCCACGTTGCCAGGACTGACCTCATCGGGCGCATGGTCCTGGATGAAATAGCTTAAATTCTCAAGTTCAATAGCCAGGTTGACATTATTCACTGTCACCCCATCGGGTGCATGCAGCACCATCGGAGCAAAATTGAGGATGCCGGTGACCCCTGTCTCAATGAGAACATTGGCTGTGGACTGTGCAGCCTCTGCTGGAACGCATAGAATAGCCATTTTAACTTGGTGATCTGCCACGATCGATTGCAATGCATCCATGGAACGAACAGGGATACCTTGGCGTAGTGTTCCATCAGCCACCTTGGGATCAGCATCAAATGCCGACACAATCTCAAACCCTTCCCTCTCGAATCCACGGTAGGAGATCAAAGCCTTACCAAGGTTACCCACCCCAACCAATACAACGGGTTGCAGGTTATTGGTGCCCAGTACCTCTGATATCATATCAGTCAGTTGGTTGACATCATAACCCAGGCCCCGGGTTCCAAATTGACCAAAGTAGGTGAGATCCTTCCGCAATTGCGTCGGCTTGACCCCTGCTGCCCCAGAGAGGGCTTGACTGGAAACCGTCTCCAGACCATTGGCTTTGAGTCGCATCAAACAGCGCATGTAAACCGATAGCCGGTAGACAGCTTGACGTGGAATCTCTCCTTTAGTGGGCTTTTTCACTTTGTCACTTTGTTTGATCGTATCCTCAGTGAACCGCTTCCTGCTGCCGCGAGGGAACCTCTCAATCCAGCGTAACCCAGCGCGACTCTCGCGCAGAAAGGACAGCCGCGTCCATCACCTGCAGGGCGCGCGCACCATCCCAAAAAGATGGAACGCAATCTCGCTGCTGACGGATGGCATCCAAAAACTCAAAGGCCTGATCATACCTGAAGGTTACCAAGGGATCGCCTTGGTTTGGATCGCGCGGAGAACCCGGCCAAGTCCAGAAGGACTCAGGAATCTGAATGGTCTCAAGCCCTTCGCCTCCGGGACGCCCGAGCTGCAGTTGGTTCCAGTGCCCCGTGAGAAACACCACTGAGCCGGCACTGCCGTTGATTTCGAGGTAATCCTGGCTTTTCCAACTCTCATTTCGGCCTGTAGCCAACTTACTACTCTCCAGCACCCCAGTCGCTCCATTCGTGAAATCAGCCAGAATGGCGGACCAGTCATCCAGGTCTGAAGCATGCCCCTGACGATCGGCTACAAAGCGCTTAAGGTGAGCACAAAGACGAGTCATGGGACCATAAAGTAGGTGCGCAAAATCAATTCGATGCGATAGCATATCTCCTAGCTCGCCCGTGCCTGCCAGCCCCGATTCCTGACGCCACCCCAGATCGCGACTACCCCAATCCTGAAGCCTGCAGCATCGGAAATGATACGGATCACCCAGGAAACCGTCTCGAACCAGATGACTGAGATAACGCATAGCCGGGACAAATCGATAGGTAAATGCAGTCATGTGCCTGACCCCCGCCGCATCCGCAGCCTCAGCCATTTGGCTGGCTTCACCATAGCTCATGGCGATGGGCTTTTCACAAAGCACATGTTTGCCTGCCTTGATGGCTGCATGAGCAATAGGTCCATGGTAAAGGTTGGGGGTAGCAATAATGACCGCATCCACATCCTCTCGCTCGACGATCTCATGGTAATCGGTCGAAGTCACCGCCACGCCGGTCTGGCTGCGCGCTTGCTCGAGGGTCGAAGCGTTGGCATCGCACAGGGCAGTCACTTTGGCTTCACCACACATGGCGATCCCTGGAATGTGATTCTGTAACGTGATCCCCCCACAACCCACAATGGCAATTCGTATGTCGCTCATAGGCAATAAACCAGGAGCCTAGCAGGGCGACGCGGGCAAAACAACCGCATTCACTCTGTGATCCCGTTCCTGAATCAAGGGTGATCGCTACGACGACAGAAGGCAACGTGCATCCCCCCACCTACCACCAAAGCGAGTGACCCCACTGCAGCGCTCCGGCTAGGGATATTCACAGAACCCTTGATGGCTGGACTCATGGACCTACTTTTTAGATCGAAACAGATCGGACCAGATCGAGCCAAAATGCATTGATGGATTTGAGTCTTTTATTTCAGCCGAAAGTTTCTACCTTAGTGGAGTGACCCAGGCGCTAAGATACCTCGCGGTGGTGATGTGGCTTTCCCTGATGGCTCAAGCCAGCGACCTAAGCCCCATTCAGGGATTCCTGGAGCAGCACTGTATCGGTTGCCATGGGAAAGACGGAAAAACCAAGGGTGATACCAATCTCATGGGCTGGATGAGCCCCAAAGCCCCCTCTTCTGAAGAATTTTATCAGCTCCAGAGTATCCTCGATGTGCTCGCCTTTGGGGAAATGCCACCTGAGGAAGTTGAGCCCCCTCCCTCCGATTTACTCAAGGCCATCCAGCAGGAATTCAAGGCACTTCAGCGGCATCGGCAGCCGCCTCATCACCAACCACGCAATGAAGCAGGCGAGACTCTCCGCAGACTCAACCGTTTTCAATACAACAATGCCGTGGTTGATTTACTGGATCTCAAGGGTGTGGTTTTTTCGCTGCCTGAGCGCATCCTGCGTGACCATAGTGAGTATTTCCAACCAGCCACCGGAAAAATGCCCACTACGGTCAAGGTTGGTTGTCGGCCACTTGGAAAATCTCAAATGATCGAAACAAGGCTGGGTGGTGTCGCGCCTTTCCCCCAGGATCTTAGAGCTGAACACGGATTTGATACCCAGGGAGACCACCTTTCGATGTCGCCCCTGCTCATGGAAGCCTTCATGAACTTAGCCCAGTCCATTGTCAGCAGTCCAGATTTCAACCAGGAGCGTGTTGGCAAGTGGCCCATTTATTTCGCTCCCCCTGAGGACCCCGAGCCAGATCCTTCGGTTGTGGCGACGAGAATGGATCGACTCTTGCAGCATGCCTTCAGAGGTAATCTTGATGAAGCAACCCGCAACCGCTATCGAGGCTACGTCATGAAACTGTGGGAGTCTGGCCAAAGCCTCACCTCGAGTATGAAGGCCGGGCTGGCTGCAGTCCTGTCTTCACCAAGATTCCTTTACCTTTACCATGACAACCCTTCGAGCCATCACAATCAAGGGGAGCCAATCGCACCGTTGGAGCTAGCCACTCGGCTTTCTTTTTTTCTGTGGGGGAGTTTGCCTGATGAACCATTGATCGAGGCGGCCATGAGGGGAGAGCTTGGATCGGATGAAGGGTTGACCCGCCAATTTGATCGCATGATGAAAGACAGGAAACTCAAACGGTTTTGTGATAGTTTTCCTGCACAGTGGCTCCAACTCGATCGCATCATTTCCTCAGCTCCCAATCGAGAAGTCTTCCCAGATTTTTATTACCTAAAATACCGCGATAGCATGCACATGGTGCTGGAGCCTCTGTTGCTCTTTGAAAGCGTACTGGTTGAAAACCTTTCGATCGGCCAATTCATCCAATCTGACTTCACCTATCGTTCCAAGCTGCTTCAGGAGGCTTACGGGGAGCTTGGTATTGGGGAAAAGCCCATTAAGGGGAACCAGGAAGTCACCGTCCTGACCTTTGATAGGTATCCGGTCAATGACCCCAGAATAGGAGGCCTGATCACCAACGCTGCGGTGATGACCATGACCTCGGGCCCAGATCACACCAAGCCAATCACTCGCGGTTCCTGGCTAGCAGCAGTCTTTTTTAACCGCCCACCCAAGCCACCACCTGCCGATGTGCCTGCCTTGACTGAAAGTCAGGCGGCTGAGGGCGCTCCAGCCACTATCCGCGAACGACTCAGGGCCCATCGAGAGCAGGCGCAATGTCGAGGATGCCATGAAAAAATTGATCCCTATGGTTTTGCTCTGGAAAACTACAGTCCTATCGGGACCTGGCGTGAACGGGATGAGCAGGGACTTCCCATTGATGTGAGTGGCACCCTCTTTGGCAAAGATACTTTCCAGGACATTCAAGGTTTCAAATCATCAATGATGCAACATCGTGAACGGCTGGCTCAGGCGCTATGCGCCCAGTTACTGAGCTTCGCACTCGGCCGCTCGCTCGTGCCCGAAGATCATCCAGCAGTGGCGAGCATGGTAGCAAACACCGCAGCGAAGGACTTTCCCCTACAATCGCTCTTGCTTGAGGTGATTCTGAGTGAACCTTTCCGCTCCAAGAGCGCCTACATCAAAACCAAAACACCATGATCACAAGTCGACGCCATTTTCTAAGAGGGCTTGGAGGTGCTTGCCTGGCTCTCCCCTTGCTGGAAAGTCTTGCTGGAGCACAACAGACCGTCCCCACCCGCATGGCACATTTCTATGTCCCCATCGGAGTCGTGCGTCGGGGGTTTTTCCCTGGAGAGGAGAACGACATCATCCCCGAAGGAAACTTGGGCAATCTCATGCATTCCTTGGGAAAGCAGAGTCCCTATTTCAGTGCAGCCAAACTGGAGGATCTGACCCCAACCCTTGAACCCCTCGAATCGGTCAAGGACAAGGTAACGCTGATCACCGGCATGGATAGGACCTTCCAAGATGGGACTGATGTGCATGCTCAATGTGCCTGCTGTTATCTCAGCAGCGCCGCGCCGTATTCAATCGGTGAATCGGCGTGGCCACTTGATCGCACACTGGATCACATGGTGGCCGATGAAGTCGGCAGAAAAACCCCATTTCGCACTTTGGAGTTTGGATGCAACCCCCACCAGGACAACAAGGAGTCGATCTATTTTGATAATATTTCCTGGTATGGCACTGGTCACCTGGCGCCCTCCATACGTCACCCTGCCACCATGTATCGCAGGCTGTTTTCCGACCAGCTATCTCATCGATTTAATGAGGTGACCGACCTGGTGCTGGAAGACGCTCGAGCCATGAAGAAGCAGCTAGGTCGGGCCGATCAGGTCAAATTCGAGGAGTATTTTGAATCCATTCGGATGATTGAGCAACAAATGACACGCCTGGAATCCATGCGATCCACCTTGGCCTTGGGCGACTTGACCGAACCCCCTGAAGCCTACATGCCAAGAGGCGCTTTCATACGCCTGATGGGAGACTTGATGGTGGTTGCGCTCCAGACTGGGCTGACTCATGTGGCAACCTTCATGGTAGGGCCTGAGCGTTGGGACACCCCAACCATGTTTGATGGCCTCTTTGACAAACCAAGGAGCCACCATGGGATGTCTCATGATCAGACTCGGCAAATCGATGATTTGCTGAAGGTAGACCGTTTCCATATGGAGCAGTTTGCCTACCTGGTCCAAAGGATGGATCAGATCAAGGAGCATGATGGCAGCTCATTGCTCGATCACACCCTCTTTACCTATGGATCAGGGCTCGGAGATGGTTCAACCCATCAATATAACGATCTTCCCATCGTGGTGGCTGGAAGCGGAGGCGGTCGCATGAGAACCGGCTTGCACGTGCATCTTCCCGAAGGCACGCCCTTGGCAAACCTGTGGTTGACTCAAGCCAGAGCCATGGGACTGAAGATCGATCGGTTTGCCGACAGTCAAGGGGAGATTGGATCCATCCTGACAGGCTAGAGCTCTGCCCTGGCCGCCACGGAACGTTGCCTGCTATCACGACAAATACCCCGAGTTGCCTGACCAATGAATGCCAGCACCTGTTGGCATGCCGCCGAGCTGAACAGCTCCTGCCCCTGAAGCGAGGCCTCGCTGATCGTCAGGCCGCTTGAAAACAAATGATGGTAGAGGCGCCGCAGCTCGGTCCGATCCTCTGGCCCCATGCCTGCACGCCGAAGACCGATTGTATTGAGACCACACACCGTATTGATACCGCTGGCGGTCATGAAAGGCGGCAAATCCTTACTGATTCCCGCACCACCCTGCATCATGGCAAGACTGCCAATCCTGACGAATTGATGTACCAAGCAATGCCCTGAGATGAAAGCACCATCCTCGACAAGCACGTGCCCTCCGAGTAGAGCCCCGTTGGCCAGGATGTTTCGATTCCCCAACCGACAGTTATGCCCTACATGGCAGTGAGCCATCAGGAAGTTCCCCTCGCCAAGCACCGTATCCTCATCCAACGAATTGGATCGGTGGATGGTCACATGCTCTCGAATGATATTGTGCGCTCCCAATCGGCACCGTGTGGGCGAACCATCATACTTCGCATCTTGGGGAGCATCGCCAATCACAGACCCAGCGTGAAACTGACAGTGGGGACCCACATGCAAATCGCCTGTCAGATGGACGTGGGGTCCGACCACACAGCCCTCTTCCAGCACGACCATTGCATCAATCACCGCGTAGGCAGCAACCTGAACCGTAGGGTGGAGCTTGGCTCCCGGAGCCACAATGGCCGTTGGGTGAATCAACATGGCTCAATGGTAGAAATATCCTAGCTCACGTAAAGAAACGAAATCAGGGCTAGCCTGGCCATCAGGTCTGCCAAGGATGATATGGTCAAGGAAATTGATTTTCAAAAACCTACCAGCTCGAATGAGTTCCCGAGTCAGCCGCACATCGGCTTCAGATGGGCTTGGATCGCCTGAAGGATGATTATGCACCAGGACCACAGCTGCTGCCCGATGCAGCAAAGCGTGGCGAAAAACCTCTCTTGGATGTGCCAGGACAGCATCCAGGATGCCACGGGTCACCTCCTCCATCCGTATGAGCTGATGTCGCGTGTTGAGGAACAATGCATACAGGCATTCCACCTCTTCAAGTCGAACACGCTCACGAAGGTATCGAGCGATTTCGGCGGGTCGATTGAGATCCCATTTTGTGGATGGGATCTCGTCCATCATCCTGCTCGCAAGCGAAAAGGCTGCTTTGATAATCATGGACTTTTCCGGGCCGATACCCGGGGTCTTGCATAGGGTTGCCAGATCAGCCCGAGCCAAGGCATTGAGCGATCCGTGAGTTTCCAGAAGTCTCTCGGCGATCAATTTAACAGGATAGCCCTTCACCCCGCTTCCAAGCAAGATGCTCAGAATCTCTGCGTGGTTCAGTGAGGAGGCGCCGAGCCGCCGCATCCTCTCTCTGGGCAACTCATGGCGTAGGTGGGTCGGGGGCTTGCTTGATGGGTGCATCCCTCGTATTGACTCATATTCACGAGCCAGGTGACAGAGGGCTCCATGGTCCAAGGGGCCAGTCATGCCGATTGATATGTCGCGTAAGCGAAACTCCAATCGCCCTGGGGCATCCAAAAGTCAGTTCAGCAGCTCGCTGACTGGCCATTGAGAGGTATCGGTTCTCGATGCTTTCATGATCTCACGCATTTGCTGCACCACATCAGGGTTTTGCGACGCCAGGTCGTCCACTTCACCCGGATCCTGGAGCAAGTTGTAAAGCTCGATTTTGGCGTCTTGCGCTGGTCTGATTCCCTTCCAATGGCCCATTCGAACCGCCTGTTCAAAACCTTTGCGATGGGTTTCCCAATAAAGTGGCTGGCGCGGAATCAATGGCCCATCTCGCATCACAGGCACGAGGGAAATCCCATCAAGCCCATCGGGAACTGATACCCCCGACAGAGCACCCAGAGTGGGTAGCAGATCCCAGGCAGCACAAACTTGCTGGGACACCTGTCCCTCTTGAAGTTGCCCCCGCCAACGAAGAATGAGCGGCGAGCGGATATGGCCCTCATAAAGCCGCCCTTCCCCCATTCTGAGTGAGCCTGTGGATTGAAAAAAATCGACTTGATCACCCTCAGGCCCATTGTCGCTGCAAAAAAGAACCAAGGTCGAGGAAGCCAGCCCTCGTTCATCCAGCAAATCAAGGATCTTGCCCACATCTCGATCAAGACGGTAAATCGTGGCCGCGTGCAGCTGCTGCTCAGGGGACCAGGCCTCGGTGGAGTAGGGCTTGGTGGTGGGCGCATCAGCTTTCACCCCAGGAAGAGTATAAGAAAGATAAAGAAAAAAAGGTTCCTCACGAGGCATCTGGATGAAATTCATCGCAGCCTCAGTGAATTTATAGGAAACATAGAGCCCTCGCCCTTGGTTGGCATTGGCCTCAAAGCGTATCACCTCTTGGTTACGCCAAAGGTATTCTGGATAGCGATTACTGGCCTTATCCAGGTCCAAGAACCCAAACCATTCATCAAATCCCTGCAGGTTAGGCAAACCGGTCGATCCGGATTGGCCCATCCCCCATTGACCCAGAGCACAAGTATGATAGGAGGCTTGTTTCAGGCACTCAGCCAAAGTGAAATCACCATAATCCAACGGCTGCTTGCCTTCTCCTCGAATCGTGGCATGGCCCGTGTGCCGACCTGTCATCAGGGTGGCACGCGAAGCTGCGCCCTGAGGACTTCCTGCATAAAAATGCTCAAAGCGGATGCCCTCCGAAGCCATTTGATCGAGGCGAGGGGTCCGAAATCTGGACTGCCCATAACAGCCAAGATCACCGTAACCCAAATCATCAGCCATAATAAGGATGATGTTCGGGGTGGAGGTTTGGTCCCCTGTAAGCCAATGGACCGCCCAAAGGAAGCTCACACATGTCAGGCCCAGTCTCAAAGCAAGACGTCGCAAAGCATGAAACCAAATCGGACGATCCCCAGTCCTTATCTGCCCCACCCAACCATGATTTCCCCGATGCCTGCTGACGCGCATGATCTTGTGGTAAGCCATTCAACTCCCTGGGCAAGTCAAAAATCTTACCACCCAAACCCGCAACCTTACCCGTAAACCAGACTGCCCCCCACTTGACTTGTTATCGGGGCTTTTCTAGTTTGGTGGAGGCATGCACACATCAAGGAAAACGGTTATCCTTTGCTGGATCATCATGGGGTGCTTCACCCTGCGCTGTCCTGCACCTCTCATTTTCACACCCGGTGAAGGTTGGAGTTACGAAACCCCCGGTACTGCGGGTGACTGGATGCGCGATCGTGCCAGTGAACAGCTTGAGGTGGCCCAGCAGAAACATGATGAAGGCGACTTCAAAACAGGCCTGAAGGCATCCAAGCGCCTGATCCGTCAGTGGCCCTTTTCAGATTACGCCCCTGATGCCCAATACTTGGCTGGGCTTTGCTATGAGGGCATGAATAAGGATGAAAAAGCCTTCCAGGAATACCAGCGACTCCTTCAGGAATACCCCACTTCAGATCGGTTTGAAGAGTGCCTGACCCGACAATTCGAAATCACCACGCGATATCTCGATGGCAAACGTTTCCGCATATGGGGATTGATCCCCCTCTACCGATCCATGGGGAAGACTTCTGAAATGTATCAGGAAGTCATCAAAAACGGTCCATTTAGCGAGGTCGCTTCACAAGCCCAAATGAATATTGGGCAAGCCATGGAAAATGATAAAGATTTCGCCAAAGCTGTTAAGGCCTACGAAAAAGCCGCTGATAAGTACAATAAAAATCCAGAGGTCGTGGCCGATGCCCTCTTCAAGACAGGTCTGGCGCTGATGAAGGATGCCAAGGCAGCTGAATATGATCAAGGTATGGCCATCAAAGCCATTGACGTATTCACCGATTTCATTGCCCTTTTCCCCACGGAGGAACGCGTGAATCAGGCCAATCAATTTATCGATGACCTGCGGATAGAGCAGGCGCGAGGCAGCCTGGTTGTCGCTCGCTTTTACGATAAGAAAGATCTGATGGATGGTGCCATGACCTATTACAATGACGTGGTCGACATCCTCAACCGGCTTCTCAATGCGCCAGAGCATCCCTACGCTGTAGAGGCCAGAGAACGCTTGAGTGAGCTCAGGAACGACCCGCGAGTCAATCACTCCCAGGCTGGATCAGAGGCTCAGGAACCGCAATCATGAGCGGCCTACGACACCCTCTTGGGTGGAGCCCATGGCTCTGCCTGATCTGGCTAATCATCCACACTGGCTGTGCGGGTTACCGGCTGGGCATGCAACCTGACGAGGCTTTGAATGATCACTCCATCAAGGTGACCCGGATTGCGAATCAGACCAAAGAACCTGGGCTGGCCGAAGCACTCTCTTTTGCCTTGCGACAGCAGATTCAACGAGACGGCTCCTTTGCTCTCGAAACCCATGACCCGGGAGACATACGCCTGGAAGCAACCCTTTTGGATTGGTCTCGCAATAAACTCACTTTAAACCCTCAGGATATTTTAACCATTCGGGACTTCGAAATCGTGCTCAGAGCTAGAGTTCGAGCCATCAAACAAACCAACCAGCGTGTCATCCTGGATGATATTTTCCTGGGATCCAGCATATCCAGGGCTGAATTAGACCTGGCAGAGGCTGAAAGGCGAGTGATTCCCTTAGTCGCCGAGGACATCGCTCGACAAGTCATCGATCGACTCAGTAGCCCTTCCTGGGAAGTGAGCGCTCAGGATTGAGGCGCTAGGCATCCCTGATCCCAGGTTAAGCGGTGAACTCGCAGAGAAAATCCAGGGCTCCATTTGAGTGCGCTGGCGCAATCCGGTGCGAGGATTGCAAAATTACTTTCCGGTTTTTTCCCACCAACCACCAGAGGGTGCCCAATCTGGCTCGAGAAAAGCAGCATGCTGCCGTTCTAACTGCGGGAGCACGCGTTGGCGAACCTGCAATTGGGTCTTTTCGTATGCAACAGGGTCAAAGGCTGGATTCGGAAAAGGCATGCGGGCCTGAGTTTCCTTAAGCCATGCCATGAGCGCTGCATGCATGCGCTGCACTCGCTGGGGATCGGTGGCAGCCAGATCGACTTGTTCGGAAGGATCACGCTCAAGGTGATAGAGTTCGCAATGGCCATCCTCGTGGTAATAGATCAACTTCCATTCCCCCTGGCGTATCATCGATGACGGCTCTCCTCCCTGGTTGCCATAGTGAGGATAGTGCCAAAAAAGTGAACGATCCGGCATATCTCCCCCTTTTAGCACGGGGACAAGACTGAGACCATCAACATGCTGGGCTGGGCGCGCAGGCAGGCCTGCCATTTCCAACAGGGTTGGGTAAAAGTCAGTGCCAATAGCTGGTTCCCAACTCTCAGATCCCGGAGGAACCACACCAGGCCATTTGATCAAAAAAGGTTCACGAACCCCCCCTTCCCACTGGCGCCCCTTGCCACCTCGAAGCGGCAGGTTGGAGGTCGCCTTACCATCACCAGCAGAAACACCGCCATTGTCCGAGGTGAAGACAACGATCGTCCGCTCACTCAGCCCCAGGCGATCCAAGGTGTCAAGGACCATGCCAACGGCTTGATCCATCGCCTCGACCATGCCCCCATAAAGTGGATGATCTTGCACTTGTCGCACTGGCGAGGTGCGATCGATGACAAATCGATGCGTTGGAGCAGGTTCATGGTTAGCCTTATCTCGATATTTGGACCACAGAGCCTGGGTGGTCTGGATTGGAGCGTGCACCATGTAGAAGGATAGGTAGGCAAGAAAAGGCTCATCACGGTGGCTTTCAATGAACGAAGCGCATTCACGCCCCAGGCGCATTGGCAGATATTCCCCAATCGGACCATCGGTCATCTTGGGGTTGTTGTATGGGGAGAAAAAGCCTCCTGGTGGCGATCCGCGATGATGGCCGCCGATATTAATATCAAACCCGTGGTCCTCAGGAAAACTTCCCTCCCCACCCAGGTGCCACTTGCCAGCGAAGAATGTCCGGTATCCACCCTCCTTGAAAGCTTCAGCCAAGGTGATTTCCTGTGCCGGCAAAGCGAGTTGGTAATGGGCTGGCAATAGACGGGTGTTTCGCTGCCATTCCATACCTTGAGCAGCGCCTATCCAATCGGTGATGGCCAACCTAGCCGGGTATTTGCCTGTCATGATGCTGGCTCGTGAAGGGCTGCAGACCTGGCAGGTGGCGTAGCCTTGTCGAAATCGCATGCCTTCACGCGCAATCCGATCAATTTGAGGGGTCTCGTAAAAAGTGCTGCCTTCAATGGATAAATCTCTCCAACCCAGATCATCGGCAAGGATGAAAAGCACGTTAGGCCGATCCGTCTGATCAGCAGATCCCCAGGAAGGATTGGTCATTAAAAGCAAAAGCGCCACAGAGAAGAAGCGGAGGCAGTGCATGCTCCATGGTAGGCCTTAGCACATCAGAAACACAACTGCTGAGTTCATCTGCTGTGCAAGAGAGTGACTGAGAGCATCTTGAGCTACCACGAACCACCAGGCTCAACTCCCAATCAGGGGGCACTGCTGGGCCTCAAGCTCTTGCCAGCCCGAAGCACGCTTGAATCGCTCATGATGCCAGGAGCTTCCTGTGATCACCATGATGGCTAATCCAGCAAGCCCACCTATTTGAGTCGACATAAAAAACTTCACAAGCAACTGAGGTAAATATAGTTGCAGTTTCAGCTCAGCCGGGCAGGATTTGTCCTGTTGCCTCGAACCCCCAAAGCCATATCGATGTTCCCTGACTCTTTGCTCATGCTAAGGCGAAGCTGGATGCTTGTTTGCCTGCTGGCTCTTCCATTCCCTATCCTAAAAGGCCAACCCAGCGATGAGTCTCGCGTCTATCCCCTGCCTCATGGATCCTCGACCTGGTCCAGTGGATTCTGGGCCCAGCGGTGGTCAAGCCTCAAACAGGACATGATTCCATCCATGTGGGAATTGATGAAGGGGGATGCTTACAAACCTTTCTATCAGCATTTCCTCATCGCAGCAGGTCTGCAAGAAGGTCAATACCATGGGGCCCAGTGGAATGACGGTGACTTTTACAAATGGATGGAAGCGGTCTGCCTGATGATGGCGGTGGAACCGGATAAAAAATGGGATACTCAGTTAGATACCATCATCGAGACCATCGCCCTAGCTCAGTCTCCTGATGGATACCTGCATACGCCCACCCTGATTAAGCAGCGTCAGGGAGACACGCAGGCCAAACCCTTTCAAGACCGTTTCAACTTCGAAATGTATAATATGGGTCACTTGATGACCACAGCCTGCGTTCACCATCAAGTTACCGGAAAGAAAACTCTGTTGGATGTGGCCCTCAAGTCGGCTGGGTTCCTGGAAAAGGCATTTGAGAACCCCACTCCGGAATTGGCTCGAAACGCTGTTTGCCCCTCTCACTACATGGGGCTGATGGATCTTTACCGCGAAACCGGTCAACAAAGGTGGCTGGACCTCGCTTCCCACCTGATCGCGATGCGGGATCTGGTCGAAGAAGGCGGTGATGACAATCAGGATCGTCAGCCCTTGAGAGAGCATGAAGAGATACATGGTCATGCAGTACGAGCCAACTACCTCTACGCTGGGGTCACTGATTTATTCCTCGAAAGTGGCGATGCCAGCCTTTGGACTCCACTTGAAGCCACCTGGAAGAACCTGATGGAAAAAAAGGTCTACCTGACCGGCGGATGTGGGGCGCTTTACGACGGAGCTGCTCCTTATGGCTCGGCACGCCAAACTCAAATCACACGCGTACACCAGGCTTACGGACGTAATTATCAGCTACCAAACCTGACCGCACATAACGAAACTTGCGCTAACATTGGCAGCATGCTCTGGCAGTGGAAACTTTTCCAGGCTACTGGTGAGGCAAGATTCATAGATGCGTTGGAACGCACGCTCTACAACAGCCTACTCTCTGGGGTTGATCTACAGGGCAAACATTTCTTTTATGTGAATCCCCTCCAACACCTGGATCCGCCACCGGTGGATCTCAGGTGGTCTCGGGAGCGTGTCAGGTTTGTGACCTCTTTTTGCTGTCCACCGAACCTGCTCCGGATTCTCGCTCACACTCCAAGCTATGCTTACGCAGTCTCAGATCAGACCCTGTGGGTGAATCTTTATGGATCTGGCAACCTGCAGGCTGATTGCCCCAATGTGGGCCCAGTTAACCTGACTCAAGAGACACTCTATCCATGGAATGGGTCCATCACCTTGAAGATCGAAAGCTGCCCACAAAAACCTTTTGACCTGGCACTGCGCATCCCCGCCTGGACCCCCTCAGCTCAACTCACCCTGAACGGCAAGCCACTGGAAAACCTATTGTGCGAACCGGGAAAATTCCTTCACCTAAGACGGGATTGGAGACCAGAGGACCAAATTAAGTTGGATCTGGAGATGCCCGCTCAACTCATTGAATCCCACCCACTGGTCGAAGAGAACCGCTCACAGGTCGCGTTGCAGAGAGGCCCATTGGTCTATTGCCTTGAAGGCATCGACCTCCCAAAGAACACAGCGATGACCGCGGTAGCCATTGAGGAGGATTTTCAGCCACGCATTCACCATCGGCCAAACTTGCTGGATGATGTGCATGTCATCGAGGGGCGGGTGCGCATTCAGGAACCTGGTGATTGGGACGGCAAACTCTACAGGCCCTACCAGAAGCCTCGAAGCACAACCCAGCGCGTTGCATTCATTCCTTATTATGCCTGGGCCAATCGTCGGCCATCGGAAATGACGGTTTGGTTGCCATTGGCTCACTGAATGAGGGTTCTTACCTACCACGTCCATTCACCGCTAACTGACAGCTTGCAGGAAAGCATCCATGGGTTGAAACATTTGAACATTCAGGCATAATGCTCTGAAGGTGTTCAATATCCGATCTATCATTGCACTAGCGGCCCTGCTGGGAGACTTCGTTGCGCTTGCTGCGAATGAACAAGCCCCGGTCAGTTTTGAGAAAGATATTCGCCCCATCTTTCGAGAACATTGCTATCGCTGCCATGGCGCGACGCAACAAAAAGCAGGCCTGCGCCTCGACTTGGGGTTCACCACAACGCCCTGGGCTGGCGAGAGCGGTCCTATTCTGCAAGCTGGGTCTTCGGCCTCCAGTCGCCTGATCCGACTGCTGCACGGGGAGGATGAGGCGATTGCGGCCATGCCGTATAAATCGGAGCCACTTTCTAGCCAAGAGATTGAACGATTGACCCTTTGGGTCGATCAGGGAGCAAGCATTCCAAAAGATTTAGAGACCGACTCCCTCCTCCACTGGTCGTTCATCCCCCCATCCCGCCCCAAGTTACCCTCCGTGAACCAGGACCAGTGGCCCAAAAACCCTATTGATTTTTTCATTCTAGCTCGCCTCGAAGCCGAGGGCTTGACCCCATCTCACGAGGCAGCTCCTGAAACCCTTTTACGACGCATTCACTTGGACTTGCTGGGCATTCCTCCCACAGAAATGGCTGTCCGAAGCGTCGGTTCGGGCTGGTCAGAATCTGATTATCAGGGATGGGTGCTCGACTTGCTGCAATCTCCCCATCACGGGGAAAGATGGGGACGGCATTGGCTGGATGTGGCTCGTTACGCCGACTCGAATGGCTACAGCATCGATGGAGAAAGAACCATGTGGCGTTATCGAGACTGGGTGATCGAGGCCATCAATACCAACATGCCATTTGATGAGTTTGTCATTGAGCAGCTCGCAGGCGACTTGCTGCCCCACGCCACCCAGTCACAGCGCATTGCCACCGGATTTCACCGAAACACCCAAATCAATCAGGAAGGGGGCATTGATCCTGAACAATTTCGCATGGAATCTGTTTTCGATCGAGTGGCCACCACGGGCTCGGCATTTCTGGGGCTGACCCTAGGCTGTGCCCAATGTCACGACCATAAGTTTGATCCCATTTCTCAAAAGGAATACTACCAGCTCTTCTCTTTCTTTAACAACCAGGACGAGCCCAACATTCCCGCTCCAACACATCAGGAATCTCTTAAACTGGCTGAGTGGGAAGCCCGATCTGAGGCACTCAACCAGGAGATGGAAGCCTATGAGCAAGCTTTACCCGACAAAATCCTCAACTGGGAAAAGTTCTTCAATGAAAGCGATACCGAAACAGCGCCTGAGGACATTGCTGCCATCCTGAACAAACTACCCAGTCAAAGAAATGAGCAGGAGGTCAGCGCCTTGCAAGACGCTTTCCGAAAACACGACAAAGCTCACGCAGCCCTGCTCAAACGGCAGGCAGAGATGGGGCGCAAGCGACCTCGGGTGACCACCGCCATGGTATTGAAAGAACGCGAAAACCCGCGTCAAAGTCATTTGCTCATCAAAGGGGATTTCACCCGACCCGATCAGCCCGTTGCTGCAGGCGTGCCTGCGGTCCTCCACCCCCTCGAAGCCTCGGATCAGCCGACCCGCCTCAACCTGGCTCGCTGGCTGGTATCAAACAAAAACCCGCTCATGGCCCGCGTGGTGGTCAATCGCATCTGGCAGCAGTATTTTGGGGTGGGCATTGTCCAAACAGAAAATGATTTTGGCACACAAGGAACCCCTCCGAGTCACCCTGAACTGTTGGATTGGTTGGCATGCGAATTCATGGAATCAGGGTGGGACCTCAAGCACATGCACCGACTTATCACCACTAGCGCAGTCTACAGACAGTCCTCCAATCTTCGCCCTGAGTTAATGGAAAAAGACGCCCGCAACCTGCTGCTCGCCCGTCAGAATCGCATGCGACTTGATTCGGAAATCGTGCGAGATGTGGCTTTGCATGCTACAGGCTTGCTCGAAAGAACCGTTGGTGGCCCCAGCGTACGCCCCCCTCAACCCGAAGGTGTGATGACACTGGGCCAAGTCCAGCGCAAGTGGCGAGCTGATAATGGGGAAAATCGGTATCGCCGAGGTATGTATACCTTCCATTATCGCGCAACACCTCATCCGGCCCTATCCGTATTTGATAGTCCCGATGCGTTCAGTTCTTGCACCCGGCGCATTCGTTCCAACACACCGCTACAAGCACTGACATTACTTAACGACCCTGCTTTTTATGAGATGGCACAAGCCTTGGGCAAAACCATAGCGAGTTGGAACTTGGAGAGTGATGAGGCACGTCTGACCCGTGCTTTCCAACGCTGCACTTCCCGTCTCCCATCGCCGGAGGAAAATTCCATGTTACTTGATTTCATCACACAGGAGAAACACCGCATAGCTTCTTCCAGTGATTCATCCTCCGAAGTCTGGCTCAGTCTGGCCAGGGTCCTACTCAATTTGGACGAAACCATTACTCGAGAATAAGCAACATGTCCCATCCTTCCATGTCATTGGGTGATCAGCTGGCCCATCAAACACGTCGCCACTTTCTGAGCCGCTGTGGCATCGGACTGGGTGGCATGGCCCTGGCATCCATGAGTCAGGCAGACAAGCCTCAGATGAACCAGGCCGGGGCTCAAGGACCCTTGGCGCCGAAAAATCCGCATCACCCACCCAAGGCCAAGCAGGTTATTTATCTGTTCATGGCGGGCGGGCCTTCTCAGCTTGAATTACTTGATTACAAGCCTGTTTTGCAAACCTATAACGGTAAAGCTATTCCGGAATCTTATCTCGAGGGCAAGCGTTTTGCCTTCATGGATAGTTCCTTCAAGGATCGCAGCACTTTGTTGGGCACCCGGAGGTCCTTCCAACAGCATGGTCAATGCGGTATGTGGGTCAGTGACTTATTACCTCACACTGCGGGAATCGTTGATGAGTGCAGCTTTCTGAGAACCTGCAAAACGAACCTGTTCAATCACGCCCCTGCCAAGCTGTTCATGAATACCGGATCGGGACAATTCGGACGCCCCAGCATGGGCTCCTGGGCTGGGTACGGGCTGGGGAGCGCCTGCCAAGACTTGCCTGGTTTCGTGGTGCTTCAGAGTGGCCCGAGAGGTCCGCGAGGAGGGGCTGTTAATTGGGGCAGCGGATTCTTGCCCACCGTTTACCAGGGAGTTCCCCTGCGTGGTCAAGGCGAACCCATCCTCAATCTCACCAACCCTGAGGGCATCAGTTCCCCAGAACAGCGCTCGGTCATTGACATGGTCAAGGAGATGAATCTCAAACGACTCATTGAGACGGGTGATCCGGAGATCAGCACGCGCATTGAGGCCTACGAAATGGCCTTCAAAATGCAATCCAGTGCTCCAGACTTAATTGATCTTTCCGACGAGAGCCAGGAAACCCTTGATCTCTATGGGGTAGAGTCCAATAGCTCGACCTTCGCACGCAATTGTCTTTTGGCAAGACGTCTGGTGGAGCGAGGCGTTCGCTTCATCCAGCTCTACCACACCAACTGGGACAGCCATGGTGGTCCTGGAGAGAATCTTCAAGGAGACTTTGAACGAGTCTGTCGGCAAATAGATCAACCCTGTGCCGCCTTGGTGAAGGATCTCAAGCGGCGCGGTCTGCTGGATGACACCCTGGTGGTTTGGGGGGGAGAATTTGGTCGTACCCCCATGGGGGAGAACCGTTCCACCACAGGCCGTAATCATCACATTGATGCCTTCACGATGTGGTTTGCTGGAGGTGGGACCAAGCCTGGCAACATCGTTGGGGAAACCGACGAGCTCGGCTTTGATGCCATCAGTGACCCAGCACACACCCATGACATCCATGCGACCATTCTGGACCTTATGGGCCTCGATCATGAGCGCCTGACCTATCGATTTCAGGGCAGAGATTTTCGACTCACCGATGTGCATGGCGAGCTGATTCACAAACTTTACGCGTGAATGGCGGACCTTGTTCAAAGACCCTCTGATCGCCGACGTCGCTGGTTCGGGCTCTTTTTCCTCCTCATGGCGGGCATCATGTTGCTCTGGGGAGCAACGTGGCTGAAACCCTACCTTCAAGGCTTAGGTTACCTGCTTTACTGGCTGGGATGCTTTGCCTTCACTCTCCTGGCCATGCTCACAGCCCTTTTGGATCTGTGGGTCATCCGCAAGCGCGCCACTCTGGCCCGCCAGGTCGCTGCCAGAGAAAGCTTCGGTCAGCCTCATCAAGATGGATCCACGCCGCATGGGATCACCCAAGAAACATCCAGCGAGGTGACCCATCAACCCTCTCAGGAAGAGGGATCCTGACTCTCGCGATCCCAGTCGGGATAGACTGATGGGTCGAGCTCTCCCCTTCGAATCATTTCTTGAAGGTCTCGGATAATGGTTCGCCTGGCTACCTTGTAGTCTCTTGCCAGGGCCGAAATGTTGGGCTTGTCGCTCGAGTCGCGGAGCTGCATTCGGATTTGATGTTGACGATTCAAACGGTCGGTAGATCGAGTCAGGAGCTCCTCGATATCCGATCGCCTTGAGCGTTCCAGTGACTGAAATTGCTGAATCACCTCCTGCTCACCGCATGCGTCCAGAGCCGTTTGGATCGTCTTGCCAAGCACCTCCAGATCCACTGGTTTGGAAAGGCAATAGTGGGCTCGCCGTGGCCCTTGCAGGGCTTCCATTTGATCCTGTACCTCAAGAGCACCAGAAACAACAATCACAGGAACATGAGGTAGCAATTTTTTGAGATCTGGAAGGAAATCCAGTCCTTGCTCAGCATCATCAAGGATGTGATCCAGGACAATCACCTGAGGTAACCATTTAGCTAATAGTGCTATGGCTTCACTACCAGATCGGGCACGCAGCAGGGAGAACTCAGCGAAAAACTCCTCATAAATTTCATACTGAAGATCTTCATCTTCAATAATCATAATGCGAGGCGCTTTCATAACTCAGTTTATTTTCTGTATGTAAGTGGCGCAAGTCACCATGACCCAAGTGATCAATCACCCTAACTTGAGCCTGAGTAGCTTGCTTGCGTTGCCCCTGAGCAACTTGTCGAGCACACCTGGATCTTGCACTAATTCCCTTAGGGCTTGAAGGGTTCGACTGCCCTGACATCCTGGCCCACGACCAAGGCTATCATTGCAGTCGCTGCCATAGATCAGTTTGTCCTGATGGCGATTAAGAAATGCCCTGGCATGATCCCTGTCCCGCTGCAAAGCATTGAGCCCCGAACCGGCTGAAAGGTCCCCGTGCATATTAGGGTAATCAGCCAACAATCTATCGGTCAACCCACCCGGCGTGACTTGCCAGCTGGGATACATCACCTTGGGTTCATGCTTTGCATCGATGTGCCCCCACCATGTTTGTGCGTGGCCAATGAAATGAGTACGCGGAAACTTTTCCAAAACCTTATGAAACCGTTCCAGACTTGTATTGTATGCGCCATGCTGGAAATGCATCAGAACCGGCACTTGATAATCGGCTGCCATGGAAGCCAAGCGCTCGATGGCTCTAGCATCACACCCCAATTCAAATTTCTGCTCGCCAATGCCACAGGCTCCTAGCTTCAGGTAATGCTCTATGGTCTGCATGGCCATTGGCAAGTCCGGCACTTCATTGGCAAAAAAGGCAAAGCGATCGGGATAGAGTTGAGCCAGACGATAGACCGTCTGGTTGGTGCCACATTGCGCAGCCAGGCCGTAATATTTTCCAGCAGGAAGCAAGATGGTCATGGTGATGCCCATGGCCTGCTGATGGGCTAGCAAGGCCTCATCACTGCGCCCTGAGTAGTGTGTGTGCTGATGCAGATCAATGAGGGTCCCCGGCCATTGCGAGCCCTGGCCCCTTATCCTGGAGGAGTGCAATCCCATTGCGGTGGCGCTCAAGGCACCGCTGGCAGTGCAGAGAAAGGAGCGTCGGGTGTGAGGCACACGCATTGAGCAGGCATTCATCGCGCAAGTTTGGTTCGGATTTGCATTTTGGGTGATCCAGCACGCCTGGTCTCTGGCTTGCGTGCCAGCAAGCTGGCACGTTCCATAAAAGCTTGCTGGCTGCGGAAGGGTTGCTGGCCAGCCTCATGACTCGGCAGGACATAAGTGCCGTCGGATTGCATGATTCGAGCCTTCTGATTGTCACGCAGGTTGAATGCCAACACTTCTTCAATCAAACGGTCTCTGAGGATACCGTCTTCTATGGGGAAAACCACTTCAATCCGCTTGAAGAAGTTTCTTGGCATCCAGTCAGCGCTGCCCAAGTAAACCTCAGGCCGACACCCATTCTCAAAATAGAACACACGGCTATGTTCAAGAAAGCGATCCACAATGCTACGAACACGGATGCGCTCACTCACCCCCTTGACACCCGGCCTCAAACAGCAAACCCCACGGATGATCAGGTCGATTTCAACACCGGACCTGGAAGCCTCATACAAGGCTTCGATGATTTCTTTATCAACCAGCGCATTCATCTTGGCAATGATTCGAGCTGGCTGCCCACTCCGCGCAGCCTCCGTTTCCCTGGCAATCAAGGCCAGCATGCGCTGGTGCAGGTTGAACGGTGCCACCATCAGTTTATTCGTACCCTGAAACTGGCACATGCCAGTCAGCAAATTGAAGACATTACCCATTTCCGCCCCAATCTCAGGCCTGGCAGTAAATAGTCCAAGATCCGTATACAGCTTGGCTGTGGTCGGGTTGTAATTCCCTGATGCGAGATGGACATAGCGCCTGATCCCATCCTCGTCCTTTCGCACCACCATACACATTTTACAATGAATCTTGTATCCGGCCATACCATAAAGCACGTGCACGCCGGCCTCTTCCAGACGTCTGGCTGCGCGGATATTGTTATCTTCATCAAAACGGGCCTTAAGCTCCATCACCACAGTCACCTGTTTACCTAGGCGGACAGCATTCATGAGAGCCTTGAAGATACGCGGGTCATTACCGGCTCGATACATGGTTTGCTTGATGGCTAGGACATCAGGATCTTCGGATGCCTGCTCAATGAACTGCACAACGACATTGAAATGTTCAAACGGGTGATGTAGCAGATGATCCCGCTCCCTGATCGCATCGAAAAGCGAACGCTTTCGGGAAAGCAGCTTGGGGGTTTTCCCCACAAAGACAACATCCCGCAATGATGCGGCATGGGTGTCATCATAAATCTGCATCAATTGCGTCGTGCTCAATGGGCCGGATATGGCATGACAATCTTCCTCTTCAATTTCCAGCTCGCTTAAAAGCCTGGAGCGTATGGATACAGGGCATCCATGAGTCAACTCCAAGCGCACCGCCTCTCCCTTGCGTCGATTATCCAACTCCTCCTCCATGGCCTTGAGCATGTCTGGTATGGACTCCTCATCCAGATAGAGCTCACTATTTCGAGTCACTCTAAAGAGCCATTGTCCACGCACTTCATAACCCGGAAACAGTGTCTGAGCGTGGCGCAGAATGATGTCTTCCAGGAACACATAGGATGCCTGCTGTCTGGTTTTTCGAATCAGCACCAATCGATTGAGATTCCGTGGCACTTGAACCAGCGCAAGCCCGGACTTACCTGAACCGGAAGCATGGCTCTTGAGCTCAATGATGATATTGAGCGACTTATTAAGTAGCAGAGGAAAAGGGTGGGAGGGATCAAGCCCGAGCGGGGTGAGTACGGGATGCACCTGGCTCTGATAATAGCCATCCACCCACTTGAGCTGAGCGGGTGTTAAATTTGAACAATCCAGCAACTTGATCCCTTTGTCTGCCAACGCGGGCAGTAGCTCATCGTTCCAGCATTGATATTGATCCTGTAACAGGCGTTTGACGCGGCGGCTGATTGCCTTGTAGGTCTCCTCAGGAGTACGTCCATCTGGGGTTGTGTCGCCAACCTGATGGTGGATTTGCTGTTTCACACCCGCCACACGCACTTCGAAAAACTCATCAAGATTACTACTGACGATGCAGAAAAACTTGAGTCGCTCGAGTAGCGGGTTGGTCGAATCCCTGGCTTCATCGAGAACGCGCTGATTGAAAGCAAGCCAACTGAGCTCGCGATTGATGTAATGTGCTGGATCCATTGACAAGCGTTTAATTCTCACATGAACCTTTTGGCAGACAAAGCAAATTCATGTTTCATCAAGGAAGCAACCATAGAAGAGAGAGCTTGCCTGTTGAGGTCAACAAGGCAAGGATGCCTGATTGAAAGTCCGTGGCTCATCGCTTTTGCCTGCTGACTGGCCTACTGCCGGAGCTACGTGGCTGATGGGTATGAGACTACTGCTGAAGCTGTTTTTAGTGCTTGTCGCTCAGATAAAGCTTTATGCTGAAACTAAGCCTACCCAAATCTCTATTGACCCACTTGTCGCCTTCTACCTGACTGCATCCGATGCTGACCGGACCAAACACTCCCTGAGGGCTGCGACAAAAAACCACCCCATGGCCTCAAAGCCGCTTTTCCTTGCCTTACGCTCCACTGCCTGGCCCCCGGGGCTTGTACCCATTTATCAAGTGGATGACCCCAGCTCTGGAGAGGCTTACCTCGCCAGGAGGCTGACTCATGCTAAGGAAAATGTCGTCGAACCTCTATGCTTTGCCTTGCCCATCCCCTCTGAGGTGGAAGCTTGTCGCGTCAATGGCAGATGGGAACTGGAGGCGACTCACCAAGACGGTGCCCTGGAGTTCCTCTACATGGACTGGGCGCAACTTTCAGGCAATCTCTTCGGCCGAATGGACCCAGACACTGATTACCGTTTTGCCTGGTTAACTGGCGGGAGCTATGGAGGAAAAAACCTTCAAATCCAAATCAACTACATTGATACCGATTATCTCTTAACCGGAACCCTTGCAGCCGGCAGTTTCCAGGGAAAATGGTCGCGCGTTGATGGATTGGACGGAGGCGATTGGACTGGCCGACCTGTGGGGGCAGCGTCCAGTGCATGGCCCCTTGGTCCCCTGGCTTACTTGGTTACCGTCAAGGATCATGGGAAATCACCCCGTTGGGAATTACGAGTCACCCCAAAGGAACCTGACCATGCGCTTTGCAGGGTTTGGCTACCCCCAAGCCCGAGTAAGCCAAGCGCGCAGGGTTCAACCCCCTAGGTCAATTCACTGACCCGAGACAGTCCCAAACAGGCACTGCAAATCAAGCCTGCTTCTTGTCTCGAAAAAAGAATCCGACCCCGACTAAGACCACAAATCCGATCAGGGCAAACTTGCCTACAGGCATCCCATTGAGCGATGTGCCCCAGGCTTTCCAGGCAGCTGCTGGTGCCATGATCAGGAAAGCCGCCCCCATCAGTAAATTCCAGAGAAGCCGACTCCCCCCCTTGGGCAGGTGCTCACCGAGCACTTTTTTGGAATTCATCATCAGCAAGAAAGTCAGGTAAGCAATGGGGATGAGTACAAAGCCAAAGACAGACGTGGGCACCGCCAGATAGGCCTTGGATTGTCCTGTCCACAGCCATGGCCACAAGATGCCAGTGATCGGGATAAGGGTCCCCAGACGGTGGGTCAGACTTCCATGAGGATGGCCCAATGCTTCACAGACGCAAAACCCTGAGATAAGCATGAGGATTGAAATGGTTGAAATCGCCATGGCGAGCACCCCAAAACCAAAAACGTAATTGGCCACCACATCACTACCGTTGAACAACGATTTCAACGATGCTGCGAGGTCCCCAGTGCCACGCTGGATGAGCATGGCAGCGATGCGCTGTTCGGTTTCATTTGGATCAGCCTGCAACGAAAGCCCCATGCGCTGATCCATCAGCTTGGCATAATCTCCATACTTGGGGCTTTGCTCATCCACCACAACCTGTCCCTCATTGCCTGAAAGGAGCCCATCAAATGGCTGACCGTGAAATTGGGAAGCCGCCGCGATGACGATGCAGGAGGTCGCCACCACAAAGGGGATGACCATACCCGTAGCCAAATCAAATATTGCCAGCCCGCGGAAGGAGCGATTCCACTTTTTGGCAAGCAATGAAAAAGGCAGAAGGAAGGTCATGTTGATGCCCACAGCCGTCGCCGCAGCAGCGATCATGATGTCCCTTTGCATGCCTAAAATCTGGGTCCGCCAGAAAGCCCTAGCGCCCTCATCAGGCACTGCCTCAAGCAATGCCAGGTATTGAGAAGAGGGTTCATTGATCAGGGACAATTTGGGAATGAACCCGGCAAAGATGGTCCCCCAATCAACCTGATTGCGTAGAGCCAAAACCACACCCATGAAGGAAAGGACAACCATCGCCACCATGACCTTGAGAATCATTTCGTAGACCTTGATGCCCTTGCCCTTGCCGCCGTAGCTCAGCGTGATGGGAATCACCACGACCATGAGTAAGAGGGTGACCACCAATTGCGTGGTCAGCCCACCCTTGGATTCGGCAAAGGCATTGGCAAAGAGATTGTTGGTGATCGCACCATAGGCCAAGGCATATTGGGGAAGAACCCATACGATATTGGCTAGCAGTGAAGCCGCCAGCCATCCCCAGGCTAGCACCGGATTGATATGCTTGCGGATGCTCTCAAAAGGGGACTTTTCGGTGGAAAGGGTGACGTAACTGATGGCACATAGCATGGTGACCCCAAAAAACATCGCCATCCATTGCACCCATAGCATTTCATAACCCCCTATCACCCCTAGGAAGAGTCCGCTGGCCAAGGATCCCCCTCCAAGGGTGATGGCGCTTTGTAGCCACCCTGGCCCCGAAAGTTTTGAAAAGACCTTTGCCTTGGCCAAGGGTCCACTGCCGCGGACGGATTCCAGTTGTTGTTTTTCCCACTCAAAGCGATCTTTGGACTGACTCATATTGGTGCAGGCTTGCGGTTGAAACACCTAAGCCTGGAAGGTCTAATTCAAGGCAAGTGTGTGGGGATCATCATGATGAAAACCCTCCGGAATGCAAAAAAATAATCACCTGCGTCCTCACTGCCGACCCTTATAGATCAGAGGACATTCTGCATCCTGCCTCACCTTTGTGCCCCAGTCGTTCTGAGATTAAAGGCGGATTGCATCGAATCAGAGGAACCCATAATCTGTCCAGCGTGCGCAACGCGACTGGAAAAGTTTACCTGGTAGGAGCAGGCCCAGGTGATCGTGAACTCATCACGCTCAAAGGGGCTCGATTGATACAGCAAGCTGACTGCATTGTCTACGATGCCTTGATCAACCCCTCGCTGCTGGATCTGGCCAAACCAGAGACAGAACTCATTTTTGCGGGGAAGCACCCACACTCTCATACATTGAGCCAACAAGCGCTCAATGAGCTTTTGGTTACCAAGGCCCAGGAGGGTCTTCAGGTGGTCCGGCTCAAAGGTGGGGATCCATTGGTTTTCGGACGGGGTGGTGAGGAAGCCGCAGCCCTGAATAGAGAAAATATCCCCTTCGAATTGGTTCCTGGGGTCAGCTCAGTCATAGCGGTGCCCGCCTACGCTGGGATCCCACTGACCCATCGGCATGTCTCCTCCAGCTTCAGCGTCTTCACGGGACGCTCAAACCCTGAGACGGCACAACCCGATTACCCGTGGGAAGCCATCACTCAAACACCAGGCACCAAGGTGTTGCTCATGTGCGTGGAGCGCCTTGAAACGCTTGCCACTTCTCTAATCGACCATGGCATGGACCCGGCAACACCCGGTGCCATGATCAGCTGGGGCACTTATGGGCGTCAGCGCTGTGTCACAGCTCCCTTAAGCAAGCTGGCATCGGAAGCCACCGCGGCCAAACTCACTTCTCCCTCCATCGTCATCTTGGGAGAAGTGGTCAATTTGCGTGATGAACTCAACTGGTTTGAGAAAAAACCTTTATTCGGCAGGCGCGTCGTCATCACCAGACACCGTAGCCAAAAGGACGAGCTGACCGATCGACTTCTGGAAATGGGGGCTGAAATCCTCCCCATACCAACGATTCAGTTTGCCCCACCAAGCCAAGCTCGGGATTTGGTGGAATCCCTGATCGGGCTCGGCGAATACGACTGGATCATCTTCACAAGTGCTCGGGGCGTGGAAGCCTTCTTTGAAGCATTCTTCAAGGCCTACAAGGACGTTCGCAGCTTGGGCAACGTACGGCTCGCAGCCGTCGGACCTGCCACAGCCAGCCGTATTCACGCTTATCATCTGGAGGTTGATGCCATGCCCTCATCCCACCAAGCCGAGCACATCCTGGAAGCCATCAGTCACCATGAAAGCGTCGAGAATCTCCGCATACTCATAGCCAGAGCGGAGGTGGCCAATCCCAAGATCTTGCAGCATCTGGAGGAAAAGGGTGCCATCGTGGACGACATCGCCTGCTATCAAACCATTGCCGCATCCCCCACAGATAGAGACGCCACAGAGACCCTGCACAATCAGGGTGCCGATTGGATTGCCTTTGCCAGTGGATCAGCCGTCAGGCATTTTCACGAGCGCTTTGATCTGGCGGACCTCCTGGAGACCTACCCTTCGATCAAAATTGCCAGCATTGGCCCAGAGACAAGCAGCTGGCTACGCCAGCTGGAACTCAATCCCACGGTCGAGGCTAGCGAGCATACAGGTGTGGGGCTGGCCAATGCGATCACTGAATACGAACTGCGCGCGTCTCTGGAGTGAGGCAAGGGGGCGTTTACCACCGAAGGTGAGGCGTCTATAATAGGCTTGCCAGCCTTCACCCCAATCCTAACATCCAGGCAATGAAAACATTATGCAATGATCCGGGTCATTTAGGCCTCAGAGGCTCAATGCGTGCCTTCACACTCATCGAGCTCTTGGTTGTCATTGCCATCATAGCCATTTTGGCTGGCATGCTCATGCCAGCACTTTCCAAGGCAAAGGAGGGGGCCCGAAGCACCGTGTGCAAAAGCAATATGCGGCAAATCACCCTCGGGATGATTCTCTACACCGATGACAACAACGATTACCTTCCCTGGTCAGGGGGAGTCGATCGCAATGAACAACCGGACTGGGTCTTCGGTGGGCAGAGCGACACATTTGCCGATACCCCTTCACGTTGGCGCAGCCGCAGCTACGGGTTTCACGCTGAGGCTGGATCAGTCTTCACTTACGTCACGGGACAAGCCCGGATTCCCTACTCCGAAAGGCACACCAATGTCTATCAAGTCTATCGCTGCCCCAGCACCAAGGCGCTTGGATTGGCACAGCGAGTGAATTTCAGCATGAACTCCATGATTGACCGTAACGAAGGCCTGGCAGGTGGGAGGAACACAGGCCCCAAAGGGGTCAAAGCTGGGGCCGTCGCTACCCCTTCCCAGAAATTACTGCTGATCAATGAAGATCCCAGAACCATGCGCAATGCCAGTTTTACGCCTGGAGGGACTGCTGCAACCGGCAATTTCGTGACCCACAATGGAAGGATCAATATGGGCTTTGTGGATTCGCACATCGAGAGCTGGAAAAACGCTAAGGTGCTCCAAGCTCAGAGGGGAAGGTTTGAAAGGACCTACTTTGACCCATACTGGAGGGATTAATGAGGCGCAAGCTCGCTGAGGTCCCTCGAGTTTTGAGTTTCAGCAAATCAATTTAGAACGTATCAGGACCCATTTTGAGGTGTGGGTTGCAAATCCAATCACCAATCTCTAGTTTGGGGGTTAAGGTGAATCCATTCACGGTCACAAACAAAGGGAGCGCCACCCAAACAAAGCATCAAGCAGAAGTCCGATCCTGGCCTTATCACAGCGGCTTCAGGATCCATCTGACTCTGTGGACCACCCTGCTCCTCTTAGCCATCCTACCCTCGCTCGCCAGCCAGGCCACCCAGCAGGAGGCCTTCGACCAAGCTAATTTGGCATTCGAGCAACAGGACTATGCGGGGGCAATCAGTCAATACCAGCACATCCTAGAACAAGCCACACCCACTGCTTCGGTCCATTTCAATCTTGGGAATGCCTATTTCCGCCAAGGCAGAACCGGCATGGCCACCTACCATCTCCTGATGGCGCGGACCCTGGACCCTGGCGATCCTGATATCCTTGCGAACTTGAAGTTCGTTAGGGAGAGCGCAGGGCTGCCGACCTCAGGCTTGGTTTCGGGTCGTGCTAGGTGGATGCAAAGACTCACCCTCAACCAATGGAGTGTCCTGCTTGGGCTCCCACTTTGGCTCTGGGCCAGCTTGCAGGCCGCCTCCATCCTCGGGCAAGGGCATCACGCTTATTTCCAATCAGGTAAAAAAATTTTCGGATGGTTAGCTATCCCCAGTGCGGCCCTTCTCATATTCTTAGGCTTATCAGCGCGTCAGAACCAACTGGGTGTGATTGTGGTACCAGAGGTGGCTTTACACGCCAGCCCATTCGCCGACTCAAAGGAGTTGGGAACGCTGGAGGGCGGACAGGAGATCCTGCTCCGAGAAAACAAGGGGTCGTGGCGGAGAGTGGTCATTGCTGATGGCACCAGCGGTTGGCTAGCCTCCGATCAATTCAGATCCATACCAACTCGCTAGTGCTTGCTGCCAATGGGCTTTAAAGAACTCATCCCAGCATTACCACCTCTAAGACTGCTGCAGCAAAGCATCCGATCAGACCGCGTGGGTCATGCTTATTTGTTCAGCGGCTCGGATCGATCCAGCCTTGAGCTCGCTGCGCTTGCCATGTCCAAGGCCATAAACTGCCTCCCTGCATCATCGCAGAGTGCAAGTTCTAGTGGAGGTGACTTCTGCGACGCATGTCAGCAGTGTCACCGAATCAGCAAGCATCAACACGGTGACGTGCAGTGGATACGACCTGAATCCAAATCGCGCATCATCACCATTGATCAGGTGAGAACCATGCTGAGCACGCTGCATTTGAAACCCAATGATGCCCGATACAAAGTTTGGGTCATTGTCGATGCGGACCGCATGCACTCCCAGGCAGCCAATGCCTTTCTAAAGACCTTGGAAGAACCACCTGGAGCCACCCTGCTCCTCCTGCTGACCACGCATCGAGACAGATTACTGGACACAATCAGGAGTCGCTGCCTCAACCTGCATTTTTCAGGCGAATCTTTGGATCGGCTCGCCAAGGAGCATCAAGAATGGCTGCATCCCCTGATTGAAAAGCTTGCTTCCCAGCCAAACGGAATCCTGGAAAAATATCAGGCACTGGATATACTCAGCTCCAGACTTGCCTCAATCCGGCATACCATCGAGCAGAACATGAAAGAACGATTTCTTTCCCCTCTGCCCAAGGATGCTGAAGCTTCTCTGAAGAAGAAACGAGAAGAGGAGATGAAGGCTGCCATTGAGGCCGAATACCGCCGATCACGCAGCGAGCATCTGAGCGCCATGCAGTGGTGGCTGAGGGATCGTTGGCTCAAATCCATCGATCAGAATGCTTCCAGGTTAGCCTTTCCTTCCATGAATCTGTCGGACGAAGCAACGGGTCATAGCCACTCCCACCCAGCCATGCTGGCAAACATGAAGATTTTGGAGGACCTACAAAGGGCTCTCCAGACCAATGTCCAGGAAGCCCTCGCGTTGGAGGTTCACCTTTTGAAATTGCAACTCTAGCACCTCCCAGTAAGCGCTCATGCCGGCAAAACCTGCGATATCATCGGGCTCTCCACCTTCACCCGAGAAGATGGAAAGTCCCATTCCCTGGCTCATCAGATGGCTCTCGGGATGCTTAATGCTCATCGGATTCCTCAAATTGGGCACCCCGATTATCCTGCAGGATCAGATTCAGCTTCCTCAAGGACTGCTGGAGTGGATCTTCTTGCCATGGCCTCTTTCTGTGGGATTTGCTGTGCTGATGCTCTGGAGCGCTGCCATCCTTTGGCATCTCAAAGCACGTTCTTCCCGGCGCTCCCCCCTTCTCTTGATCCCCCTATGCTGGTTTGCACTTCAGTGCGCTGCCTCAGTCAATAGCCTGGATCAGGAGCTCTCTTGGCTCATGCTCAAGCATTTCCTTCCATTGATCGCCCTTTTCATGGGGGGATACTTTTTTCTCAGCAAAGATCCCGGCTTGGGCACGCTATCGGGATATGCCTTGGCAGGGATGGTTCTTTGTCTTTGGACAGCCACAGAACAACGTATGGGAGGGCTTGAGGCCACCCGAGAGCTGATTTATCAGGAACCTTACTGGCAGCAAACTTATCCGGAGGACTTTCTGCAGAAGGCACTTGAGGATCCTGCATGGCTCCAATCGATTCGTAGGGACCCAAGCCTGCTTCAGGAGGCAGTGGAGGAATTCCACCTCTCCTCAGGCTTGCTCAGCAGCTCAGAGCAGCCTCCTTTTCTTGAGAGGGATTTGGGATTCCTCGAAAAAATCGGCAAAGACAGGGTTTTTGGGACTCTATTCTATCCTAATGCCCTCGCCTCGGGCATCCTGCTCTGTCTCCCCTGGGCCACTTTGACTGTTTGGCAACTGAGCCACAGGCTTCAGATCCCTTCTCGCTATCTGCTTTCGTCATGTTTCTGCTTGTGGGGGCTGATTTGTCTGGTGTGGTCCGGTTCCAAGGGAGGCTGGCTAGTCGGCATGATGTCAGCAAGCCTACTGATGCTGGTTTCAGCCATACGATTGAAATTAAAGCTCGGGCTTACGTGCATGCTGCTGGCACTCGCAGGAGGAGCCTTTGCTTGGAAATATGCGGATTATTTCAACCAAGGTGCCACAAGCCTGAGCGCGCGTATCACCTATTGGGAAGCTGCCTGGGACAACAGCCTGGCGCATCCTCTGTTGGGCAGTGGTCCCGGCACATTCCTCAGGGTCTTCAGCCAAGTCAAAAGCGAGGACGCAGAAATGGCTCGTCTGACTCACAATGATTACCTCCAGCAAGCCTCTGACAGTGGCTGGCCATCGGCTTTGGTTTATCTAGCTTGGATTGGCCTACCCCTACTGGTGGCACGGCCTCGAAACGGCCTAAGCGAGCGTCCCGTCCAAACCGCGGTTTGGCTGGGACTCTGTGGCTGGGCGCTCCAAAACTTCATCGAATTCGGTTTGTATATTCCAGGCCTGGCATGGCCCTTTTTTCTTCTCTTGGGCTGGTTATGGGGAACACACCAGGCTTGGCAAGAGACGTCTTCACCCAAAAAGGATGGGGTTTGACCTTATTACCAGCAAAACATGCGGCGTGGCTGAGTCATGCGCGTGAGCAATCCCAATCAAAGAATAGGTGGGATTGCAGGCGCAGCATCACCTTCATTCGCAATCTATTTTGTTGATTTCTAGGGATTGCACACTCCACAAAGCAACGCTAGTTTGGATTTGATTTGTCATGAAATACCTCAGTATCGCACTCATTGGATTGCTGCCATGGACCACCATGGCACAGAACGGTGACAAGCGGGGCGAACAACAGGCCCCCCTGCCCGAACACCTGGTGCTGCCGCCATCCCCGCCCCTGAGCCCGGAAGATGCGCTTGCTTCTTTCACTTTGCCCCCTGAATTCGGCATTGAGCTCGTCGCTTCAGAGCCTCTGGTAGGCGATCCTGTTGCCATGGAGTTTGATCCTGACGGGAGAATATGGGTGGTTGAGATGCGAGGTTACATGCCCAACATCAACGGTACCGATGAGGACAAGCCTGTGGGGCGAGTCGTGGTATTGGAGGACACCGATGCCGATGGCCGTATGGACAAATCAACAGTCTTCCTGGATAAGCTTGTGATGCCCAGAGCCATTGCGCTCATTGACGGAGGTGTGGTGGTGGCCGAACCTCCCCGACTCTGGTTCTGCAAGGACACAAACGGTGATCTCAAATGTGATGAGCGCAGCGAAATCGCCAATGACTACGCGACCCAGAATGACCCCAAACATGGTGCCAGATCCAACCCCGAACACGCTTCAAATGGTTTGATGTGGGCAATGGATAATTGGATTTACAGTGCCAACCACGATGTGCAATTCCGCTACGAAGGTGGCCAATGGATTCGTCAAGCCACCTATTCACGAGGACAATGGGGCATTTCCCAAGACAACGCAGGCCGAATCTACTTCAATTCCAACAGTGACCAGCTGCGCGGAGATGTGGTCCCAGCAGCCTACCTCACTCGAAACCCGGACTTCACCAATGCCAGGGGGGCGGGTGTCAGATTGGCCTCAAGCCAAGAAGTTTGGCCTTCACGCATCAACCCCGGCGTGAACCGGGGTTATCGACCAGGCACGCTCAGGGAAGATGGGCGC
>Ga0181571_10000119_pt1 | contig 44664 bp, 44 predicted proteins | sample 101ome_17_FD_132440 | JGI IMG/M metagenome (GOLD analysis project Ga0181571, IMG submission 132440) | Coastal salt marsh microbial communities from the Groves Creek Marsh, Skidaway Island, Georgia - 101407AT metaG (megahit assembly) | ecosystem: Environmental > Aquatic > Marine > Intertidal... | reverse complement strand
GGTACTTTGGCGTAACCGTAGCCTGGCAAATCGACCAATCGCTGGTTGTCACTGAGCGTAAAAAAGTTAATGAGTTGCGTTCTGCCGGGTGTTCTGGAGGTTCGAGCGAGCTTTTTATTCTGCGTTAAGGTATTGATAGCACTGGATTTTCCGGCATTTGATCGGCCTGCAAATGCCACTTCTGAGCCAGTGTCTTTGGGGGCGTTATTGAGCGCGCTGGCACTTTGCAAGAATACGGCATCTCTAAAATTGATGCGCTCAAGTCGCGGCTGAAGATCTTTGGTATGAGTCATGGGGGCATTTTGTCCACAGCGTTTCATTGACTATAATGCCACGGCAATTGAGCTGAAGCAGGTACGCCCTGCATATTTTTACTTCTGTTTTGCTGATGCTGGCACTGAGAAGCTGGCTTCCGAGGGGATACCATGAATACACGTTTTGTTTTTGGTCGCGTGATCGCGCCTGCCATTATTGCTTTGGTCGCAGCACTGCCGGTAGCGGCCGAACCCAACATGGATAAGTACAACAAGTCGTGTGCTATGTGCCATAACGTTGGCGCAGCTGGTGCGCCAAAGTCACACGATGTAACGGCCTGGAAACCACGCCTTGCCAAGGGAATGGAAGCGCTGGTTGCTTCGGTTAAGAATGGTTTGAATGCCATGCCACCCACGGGTCTGTGTGCCGATTGTACGGATGAGGAATATCAGGAACTCATCAAGTACATGTCGACGTCAAAGTAAGTTGGCCAAACAATAGGATTTGATGATGTTTGCAAAAAATGTAGTTCGTGGCGCGCTGGCACTCGCAGCGGCTGCGGTATTGAGTTCACCAGCCATGGCTGCTGGCAGCCTCGTCGGTGACGCTGCTGCAGGACAGGCCAAAGCGGTTACCTGTGGAGCGTGCCATGGGGCCGATGGCAACAGTGTTGTCCCCAATTTTCCCAAGCTCGCAGGTTTGGGTGAGAAGTACCTGCTGAAGCAGATGAAAGACATTCGCAGTGGACTCCGTCCCGTTGCAGCCATGGCGGGCCAGGTGGACAATATGTCCGATCAGGATCTGGCTGACATTGCAGCTTTTTATGATAGCCAAACTCGCTCCGCGGAAATGGCCGATGCCGATTTGGTGGAGCTTGGGCGCAAGATTTATTTGTCTGGCATCATGGAGCGCAAAGTAGCCGCTTGCTCGGGCTGTCACAGCCCAACAGGTAAAGGTAACGGCCCTGCAGGGTTTCCAGGTCTCTCCGGTCAGCACGCCGATTATATCGCTGCTCAATTGAAGATGTTCCGCAAAGGTTATGAGGATCCAACCGGTCGCGTTAACGATGGTGATAGCAAAATTATGCGCACCACCGCTTTTGAGTTGTCAGACTTAGAAATCCAGGCTGTTGCTAGCTACGCTTCTGGTCTTAAATGACTTTGTTAAGTGACCCGATAGGATTCTATAAACCTTAGAGGGTCACATAAAGCTACTGGGTAAAAGTGGGGCCGATGAAGTAGCCTCATAAGAAAAAAGGAGTTAGTTGTGACCGAATCAGTCCGACGTTATTTACTCTCTCAAGTTGCCATTATTGCAATCGCGCTGATGGGTTTGAGTGCCTCTGCCCAGTCTCAAACGTATGAAGCGGGCACCCATTACGATGTGATCAAGCCTGCGGTGCGGGTGGGTGCAAGCGATGAGGTGGTTGTAACTGAGTTCTTTTGGTACGGCTGCGGCCACTGCTATACCTTTGAGCCCATGTTAGAGGCGTGGAAGACCACCTTGCCTGAGGGCGTCAAGTTGCAGGGTTCTCCGGCTATGTGGAATGGCGCAATGCAACTGCATGCCAAAGCATACTACGTAGCAGAAGCCCTCGGTGTCTTGGATACCCTGCACCCCGCAATCTTTAACGCCATGCATGTACAGCGCCTGCGCTTGGGTACGCCCAGCTCGGTGCGCGAACTTTTCGTTACCAACGGTGTGAGTGGCGAGAAGTTTGATAAGGCTTTTGACTCCTTTGGTATCAACAGTCAGGTTCGACAAGCCGATGCGCGTGCACGTTCCGCCAAAATTACCGGTACCCCCTCGCTTATGGTAAATGGCAAGTACCTGATTTCGGCCAGCAAGGCCGGTAGCCAGGCCAATATGCTCAAAGTTGCAGACTTTTTAATTCAAAAAGAGCTCGCTACCGCTGGTTAAATCATTCATAGAGCCAAGGGCAAGGCTGTCTTAGCCATGACATTGCGCAGCTGAAAACTCGAGTGCACGCCGCTAACACCTGCAATACGTGTGAGTTTGCCCAGCAAGAATTGCTCGTAGTGAGCCATATCGCTGACAACTACTTTTAGTAAATAGTCGGCGCTTTGCCCTGTGACTACGCAACACTCTAGAACCTCTGGGTAGGACTGAACCTCTGTCTCAAAGGTTTGGAAGCGCTCGGGCGTATGTCGATCCATGGTCACACTGACATGGGCTGTTAATGTGAGACCCAGCTTATCTTGGTCTACTAGGGCCACGTAACCGCGAATAAAGCCATCCGCTTCCAATCGCTTGACGCGTCGCGCGCAGGGAGTGGGGCTTAGCCCAACTTTTTCAGCGAGCTCTAAATTACTCAGATTGCCCGTGGTTTGCAGCGTTTGAAGAATACGTCGATCTATCTTATCTAACTCAGAAATTGCCATGTTTTATTTATATCCACCATAAAATTTATATAAATTGATGTATATCACTAAAATATTGCAATAATAAGATAAATTTAGTGAATTAACCTCGCTTGAGCGCGTTACACTTGCATCAATACATTTTCTTTGAGTACGTGACCATGAGTTTTTCTAAGCAGCAGCGTTTCAATCACGCCAAGTACCGTCCATTTGAGCCAGTCCCTAAAGTAGATCGCCGCTGGCCAGATCAAGTCATTCGTACAGCGCCCCATTGGTGCTCGGTAGACTTGAGAGACGGCAACCAGGCGCTGGTAGAGCCTATGAATGCTGATCAAAAGCTGCGTTTGTGGGAACAACTCGTAGCGATTGGCTTTAAAACCATTGAGGTAGGTTTTCCTTCGGCGTCACAACACGACTTCGATTTTTTGCGCAAGCTTATTGAGGAGCAGCGCATCCCGAGCGATGTGACAGTGCAAGTATTGGTGCAAGCGCGTGCTGAACTCATCAGCCGAACCTTTGAAGCTCTGGCCGGCGTGGAGCGGGCGGTGGTCCACTTCTATAACTCTACTTCAGTCGTCCAGCGTCGCGACGTCTTTGGTCTCGATCGTCAAGGCATCATCGACATTGCGGTTGAGGGTGCTCGCTTGGTGAAGACCGAGGCAAGTCGCCACCCAGAGACTGAGTGGACCTTCGAGTACAGCCCCGAGAGCTTCACGGGCACTGAACTCGATTTCGCAGTGGAAATATGTGACGCGGTAAACGCTGTGCTTGAGCCCACGGTCGAGCATCCGGTGATTATCAATTTACCAGCGACCGTCGAGATGAGCACCCCCAACGTCTATGCTGACCAAATAGAGTGGTTTTGTGACCACGTTGCCAACCGTGATGCCCTCTTAATTTCTCTCCATACGCACAATGACCGAGGCTGTGCCGTGGCCGCTGCTGAGCTTGGCGTCATGGCGGGTGCTGACCGTATTGAGGGAACACTGATGGGCAATGGCGAGCGCACGGGTAACATGGACATCGTTACCATGGCCATGAACCTTTATAGTCAGGGCATTGATCCCAAGCTCGATTTCCAGCACATGGATGAGATTATCGCTGTGGTGCGAGAGTGCACTCAGTTACCAGTGCATCCACGACACCCCTACGCGGGCGAACTTGTGTTCACGGCCTTTTCGGGTAGTCATCAAGATGCCATTAATAAGTGCCTTTCTAAGCGCGACGAGACCGACCCTTGGGATGTGGCTTACCTTCCAATTGATCCGTCAGACATTGGCCGGACTTATCAAGAAGTCATTCGAATCAATAGTCAAAGTGGTAAGGGTGGCGTGGCCTATGTGCTAGCGAGAGATTATGGGCTTGAGTTACCGCGATGGTTACAAATAGATTTCAGTGCAGCCGTGCAAAAATTGGCCGAAGAAAGTGAAGCCGAAGTGGCCTCCGATGCTATTTTTGCGTTGTTCCAAGAAACTTATTTACGGCCGGGAAGCGACTGGTCATTGGGCGATTATCAGCTCGCACGTGAAGATGGTGTTGATGCGCTCTCGGCAAGTCTTCATACACCGTCTGGCGAAGTGACCATCGCAGGCAAAGGTAATGGCGTCGTTGATGCCTTTACCCACGCGCTAGAGCGCTTTACTGGCCATAAAATTGTGGTGGTGGAGTACTCAGAGCACACTCTGGGACAAAGTGCCGACGCTGAGGCCGTCTGTTATGTGCAGCTCAACGTGGAGGGAGCGCGTCCCTGCGGTGTTGGCCGTAGTCACGACATTGTACAGGCTTCGCTGGCGGCCATCATCTCGGCGCTGCGCGAGCACGGCCTGTCCAGTGCCCAGGCAGCTTGAGGTTGTTGTTATTAATGCAGTCTTTATCATGGATTTGAGCGTTATCAATAGCATCATCATGTAGTGCCGGTTTCGGCCCCCTGTGTCACAATAGCGCGAACAGGATTTGCTCAGCGTAGAGTCATTGACTAGCAGGGGGCTAACACGACTGGCAGATGTCGAACGAAAGTACCCAAAAAACAGTTCAGTCACTTTATCCATCCTCGGGCCGGAAGCCGTGGAGGCAGGTGCGTGCGGAACTGTTTCAGTCCGATCTGGCCGCGCCCACGGACCTGAATCCGAATGACATCTTATTTGAGCGTCGAGCAACCATTTACCGCCTCATGCTAATTATGATGCTGGTATCGGTCGGTAGCATCACCCTACAGCATCTCTTGTTCGCGCCACTTACTTCGCCCACCACGTGGGTCGCACTGGCCGGTTTTGCAGCCCTGGGTGCAACACTTTTTTGGCTACAAACTCGGCAAAAAATTGTTTTACCTCCAATTTTTGCGCTGCTGTTCAATATCGGCTTGGTACTCTGGTGCATTGCCACGGGTGATAATCAACAGTCGCTCTGGCTTTTCCCCCTGATGATCGGTCTCGCGGGCCTTATACCCAGTGGTGTGGCACTGGCCGCCGGGTCGGTTACAGTGCTAATCCTCATCGCTATCCAGTGGTCGGTTGGCAGTTTGAATGACGTTGGTGAGATTGCTGCTTTGTTGGCCACGTGGGCTTTATCCTTGGCGGTGATGCGATTGCTCACCCATCACGCCGATGAACTGGCTGATTTGGCTTTAAGCGATCCGTTGACAGGCGCCTACAATCGCCGGTACCTGCAGCCGCAAGCGATGCGTAATATCGCGGATTACCAGCGATACTCTCGTCTGTCCTCAATGCTTATGATCGACATTGATCACTTTAAGGCCATCAACGACACCTTAGGACATGCTCAAGGCGATCGTGTCCTCAAGGACCTGGTCGCGTTGATTGAAAACCGTATTCGTGGTGTTGATATGGTGTTTCGCCTTGGCGGTGAAGAATTTGTGATTTTGCTTACCGAGGTTGGTGCGCAAACAGCGACTAAAATTGCCGAGGAACTGCGTCTGAGCATTGCCAATATGTCTACACTGCCGGGGCGACGGATCACCGTCAGCATTGGTGTATGTGACGTGACGTCGGTAGAGTCTGCCGAAAAATGGCTCGAGCGTGTGGATCAAGCCATGTATAGCGCTAAGCAACAGGGTCGCAATCGTGTGAACGTTGTGATGCCCGTTAGCCCTGTCGATGTTCACATTTCTAGCTCGCTACCCGTCTGGCGCTAGCCGATGGGCTGGGGCCATTTTGCTGACCCTATTGGTAGGGTGCTCAAGCACAACCTTTGTTTACAATCGCCTTGATACCCTCGTTGGTTGGTATGCAAGCGATTATGTCAGCCTCGACCGAGCGCAAAAGGCTGTTTTTAAAGCGCGGTTGGTGGAACTTCATGACTGGCATCGCCGAGAAGAGTTGCCGCACTATATCGCCTTGCTCAACGCCATGGATGTGGCCTTGGATAAACCGCTGGCCGATAGTGACATTGTCACACTGTATGACCAGTTTTTGGCCGCGGCGGAGCGACTGCGCGTTGCAATGACGGCTACCGCTATTGATTTTGGTCGTGAACTAACCCAAGCGCAGCGACTTGAGTTTGTCGCCTCTATTCGCGCAAATCAGCAGACCTGGTATGACGAGCGTGTCGATATGGATGACGACGAATACCGGGAACTCTTGGTTCGCCGATTTTCCGATAACCTGGCTGATTTTTTGGGTCGGCTAAATAAAGAGCAGCGGGCTATGATTGCGCGGGGTGCCGAGGGCATGATGCGCCTGCATGAACCGTGGCACGCCCAGCGTACTCGGTGGTTAGATGGTCTGGAGGCGGCCCTGCGTGATTATCCCGATAATTGGCAAGCACCGACGCAGCGCGCGCTCGATAGTTGGGATCGCTATCAATCCGAGGAATATAGGTCAACCTTCGCCCATAACCAGGCCCTCTCCCGCCAGCTTGTTCGAGACGTTGTTAACAGTCGTACGTCTCGCCAAGATAAGCATTTGCGCGGTGTCATTGCGGACTACCGCGACGATTTCAGCGCACTGCTGAGTGCCAGTTACGACTTAGTCGAGCAGTGACAAATCCCGCACGGCACCTTTATCGGCACTGGTGACCATCTTGGCGTACACTTTGAGCGCGGGACTCACTTTGCGCGGCCTGTCCTTGGCCGGTTGCCAAGGCCTGGAACTTGTCTCCATGGCAGCGCGCCGCGCCGCCAACGTGGCCTCATCTAGGCGCACATTAATGCTGCGGGCGGGAATGTCGATGTCGATAATATCGCCTTGCTCGATAAGGCCAATAGCTCCTCCGGCCGCGGCCTCTGGCGAAGCATGCCCAATGGATAATCCGGAAGTGCCACCCGAAAAACGGCCATCCGTGATGAGTGCACAGGCTGCACCTAGGCCCTTTGACTTGAGATAGCTCGTGGGATAGAGCATCTCCTGCATGCCAGGGCCGCCCCGCGGACCTTCGTAGCGAACCACCACCACGTCACCTGCATTAACACGATCCTCGAGAATATCGGCTACCGCATCCTCCTGACTGTCACATACGTGGGCCGGTCCTGAAAACTTCAGAATACTGTCATCGACCCCGGCAGTTTTAACCACACAGCCGTCTTCGGCAATGTTGCCAAACAGTACCGCAAGGCCACCTTCTTGAGAGTAGGCGTGCTCAAGGCTGCGAATGCAACCAGCAGAGCGATCGAGATCGAGACTTGGCCAGCGCGTATCCTGACTGAATGCTGTTTGTGTGGGAATACCAGCCGGCCCTGCTGAATAAAGCTCACGCACGGCGTTGTCATCGGTGACTGTAATATCCCAAGTCGCCAAAGCCTCGCCAAGGGTAGCTGCGTGTACAGTAGGCGTATCGGTATGGAGCAGACCGGCGCGTCCGAGCTCGCCCAAAATTGCCATCACACCCCCTGCACGATGTACGTCTTCCATATGATATTTCTGTGTACTGGGTGCAACTTTGCACAACTGGGGCACTTTGCGACTGAGCGCGTCGATGTCGGCCATCGTAAAGCTGAGTTCAGCTTCTTGGGCTGCGGCCAACAAATGTAAAATGGTGTTAGTAGAGCCGCCCATCGCAATGTCTAGGCACATGGCGTTTTCGAATGCCGCACGGTTGGCAATCTGACGGGGTAATACCGCGTCATCATTTTGCTCGTAGTAGCGACGGGCGAGGGCTACGATTTGCTGTCCAGCTTTGCGAAATAACTTTTCGCGATCTGCGTGGGTGGCCAATAGCGAGCCGTTGCCCGGCAAGCTCAAGCCCAATGCTTCGGTTAGACAGTTCATTGAATTGGCTGTAAACATACCGGAACAAGAGCCGCAGGTAGGGCAAGCCGAGCGCTCGTACGCTTCGACTGTCTCATCGTCAACAGAACTATCTGCGGCAATAACCATGGCATCGACGAGGTCTAGCTTGTGCTCAGACAGCGCGGTTTTGCCGGCTTCCATGGGGCCGCCCGATACAAAGACAACCGGGATATTCAGACGCAACGCGGCATTGAGCATCCCAGGTGTTATCTTGTCGCAGTTGGATATACACACCATGGCGTCGGCACAATGCGCGTTCACCATATACTCCACCGAGTCACAAATGATATCTCGGGAGGGAAGGCTATAGAGCATTCCATCGTGTCCCATGGCGATACCGTCATCGACCGCGATGGTATTGAATTCCTTAGCAACACCACCGGCTGCTTCAATTTCCCGCGCCACTAACTGACCGAGATCTTTGAGATGAACATGACCGGGCACAAATTGGGTAAAGCTATTGACGACGGCGATAATTGGCTTATCAAAATCACCATCTTTCATACCTGTTGCGCGCCATAGTGCGCGCGCACCTGCCATGTTTCTGCCAGAGGTAGATGTCTTGGAACGGTACTGGGGCATGGGATTGGACCTGTTGGTAGTGAGAGCGGTAGTTTAACAGAGCTGGCGAGTCAAGGCTGACTGCGCGCCCCATCCAAAAGCCTTGCCTTGAGACCGGGTGAGTTACTGGTCGCTTGCGCAGCTTTGAATTTTTTCAGTGATTCCTGAGCTTGGTCTTGCCGTATTTCTTAGTTATCTACGGCCCTGATAAATACCTTGGAATTGCGTTGCAGGTTGTAGAGTTGTTGGCGTGCGTCGGGCAGTGCGGCGCGGTCGACTTCTCTAAATCCCTGCTCCATAAACCAATGACTGGTTTGGGTGGTGAGGACAAAGAGTTGCTCAATACCGAGTCGCTTTGCCTCGGTTGTTAAGAGTGTGAGCAAATGCTCGCCTCTACCGCTGCGCCGATAGTCTGGATGTGTGGCAATACAGGCTATTTCTGCCATGCCTGCTTCGGCAAATGGATAGAGCGCGGCACAGGCAATAATGCGGTCATCTCGTTCAAGCACTCGGAAGTTGCCAATTTCTTGTTCGAGGAGCTCCCTAGATCGTCGGACCAGCACGCCGCTAGCTTCCAAGGGTCGCACCAGATCCAACACACCACCAATATCATCAACGGTTGCTACTCGAGCGCGCTCAAATTCCTCTGCACTGATAAGGGTGCCAATACCGTCGTGGGTAAAGAGCTCTTCGATTAACGCGCCATTGCATTCATAGCTAATCAGATGCGCGCGAGCTACGCCTTGTTCGCAAGCCAAGCAGGCAGCGTGGCGATGCGCATCTTGTTGTTCGTCAATAGCGACTAATGCTTTGGCCGATTCCAGCGTGCATTGGCGGACTAGATTGCCCTCGGCGTCCACAAGACCGGGGTGAGAGTCCATGACAATCAATTTGTCGGCACCGATAGCAATGGCAGCGGCTGAGGCTAATTCATCGGCGCTTAAGTTAAAGACCTCGCCGGTGGGTGAAAATCCGAGGGGGGATAACAAGACAATCGCCTGCTCGTCTAGGGCCGCGATAATCGCTGCTGCGTCGAGACGTCGGACTGCGCCAGTGAACTGAAAATCAATACCTTCAACTACACCCAATGGTCTGGCGGTGACGAAGTTGCCACTAATGAGCCGCAATCGAGCGCCGCGCATGGGAGAGTCTGGCAGGCCCATGGACAGCTTGCTCTCCAGGGTCAAGCGCTGTGCAGCCACGACATCTCGGACAACGGCCATTACTGTTTGATCGGTTACTCGGACGCCTCGATGTAAATGGCTGTCGATGCGCTGGCGAATCAATTCGGCCTCTATTGCACTGCGAGTAGCGTGAACAAGGATGAGTCGCACGCCAAGCAGGTGCAGTAGCGCGAGATCATGGATAAGGTTTTGGAGCTGTGCGCTCTCGAGTGCGCCGTTACCCAAGTAAATCACGAAGCTACGCCCTCGATGATTTCTCATATAGGGACCGGTGTGACGAAACCACTCAATATGGCTTTCTTGGTGGTTTTGATCTGACCCAAACGACACGCTGATTTCTCGCTAGAACGTAAATCCCACAAGCCTACCCCAATCCGACGGCGTCGGCTTGTCAAAATTATGCGCATATTCCGCTGAAGGTTGGTGGCCCTATTAATCATGCAATGAGTGACCGTAAGGCAATTGCGGCGATAGCGCGCCGCAGGCGCTACAAGTCATGAAACTTGGTATGACAATTGTTGCGCTCAACGTACACTGCGCACATGGATAACAATTTACACATGCCACCCGAATCGCGGCTTGACGTCTTCTCCCTGGCGGAGGGTTTAACGCGAGCTGGCCGATTATCGGCAAAGAATCTCGCTCGCCTGCGCGGACATACCATAACGGCGGTACACCCTTTGGTTTACCTCGCTGAATTGAAAATGCCTGATTTACAGGGCGAGGGTAAGCTGCTCGATATGCTGGCGTTACTGGACTTTCTGGCGCAGGAAACGGGGCAGCCTGTGGTGGACATCGATCCACTACAGATAGATGTTGCCGCCGTGGCCGAAGTGATGTCGCAGGCCTTTGCCGAGCGCCATCAAATCTTGGCGATTGCTGTGACTGACGACGAGGTGCAGGTAGCAAGTGCTGAGCCCTGGATCACTCAGTGGGAGCATGACCTTGAGCATGTGGTGCGGCGCAAAATCAAACGTGTTGTTGCTGATCCACGCGACATTAAGCGCCACACCAAAGAGTTTTATACATTGGCGCGCTCGGTACAGAGCGCCCGCTCCAAAACAGCCTCGGGCGAGGGCCGCCTCGTCAATTTAGAGGCCATGTTAGAACTGGGTATCAAGGGTGAGCCTGACGCCAATGACCAACACATTGTCAGCGTTGTTGATTGGTTACTCCAATATGCTTTTGAACAGCGTGCGAGCGATATCCATATTGAGCCTCGACGCGATGTCGGCATAGTGCGCTTACGAATTGACGGCGTGTTGCACAAAGTTTACGAACTGCCTGCATCGGTTGCCGCGGCGGTCACGAGTCGCTTTAAGATACTTGCTCGACTCGATGTGGCGGAAAAGCGCCGACCCCAGGATGGCCGTTTAAAAACGCGTACACCTGAGGGCGCAGAAGTGGAGCTGCGCCTGTCTACGTTACCCACGGCTTTTGGCGAAAAGCTGGTTATGCGGATTTTCGACCCCGATGTTTTGCTCAAGACCTTCGAGCAACTTGGATTGCGTGGCGATGACTATGACCGCTGGCACGCTATGACTGACGCCGGCACAGGTATTGTTTTAGTCACCGGTCCAACCGGGTCGGGAAAGACGACAACGCTCTATTCCACGTTGCGACGATTAGCGACCTCCGAAGTGAATGTGTGCACTATCGAAGATCCCATCGAGATGGTCGAGTCTGCGTTTAATCAAATGCAAGTCAACCACAGCATTGATCTTGATTTTGCATCGGGTGTTCGTGCCCTCATGCGACAAGATCCAGACATCATTATGGTTGGTGAAATACGAGATCTAGAAACAGCGCACATGGCTATTCAAGCTGCTCTGACCGGCCATTTGGTGTTGTCGACTTTGCACACCAATGATTCACCAGGAGCGATATCGCGTCTGATCGAGTTAGGTGTACCCGCTTTTTTAATACGCGCTACGGTGCGGGGAGTCATGTCACAGCGGTTAGTACGAACGCTTTGCAGGTATTGTAAACAAGCTCAGCCAACAGACCATATCGCTTGGCGTGCACTGGTAGGACATTTCCCTATGGATGCACCTGAGACCCTATTTAGGCCGGTGGGTTGCAAACAGTGTCGCGACACAGGTTATTTGGGGCGTGAAGGTATCTACGAGGTGCTCGTAGCCGATGCGCCATTGCAAGATCTGATTGTTGAGCACCACGCTGTGGGTCCCCTGCGAGAGGCCGCCATACAAGGTGGCATGGTGCCGTTACGATTAGCTGGTGCAGAAAAGATATTGCGGGGTGAAACGACTATTGAGGAGGTTATGCGTGTTGCACCCGCCGAGGAATGCTAGTTCGTGACGCTATCAACCGCATTAATAGCCCAATTGCCCGCCTGTTGGGGCCGGTTAACGGCACTTGCGACTGAGGAGAGTTGTGAGCAATTTCGCCCACTGCTGCAACGATACGGGCTCACGGGCGAAGTTGAGCGCCTCATGGTCGTCTCCCCGTTTTTTACTGAGCAGCTTGGGCGCAACCTCTCCTGGGTAAACGCCCAGCTGGGTACCGTATGGCTCGACAATCGGTGTTGGCAGCCGGAGGATTGGGATAGCGCACTTGCCAAAGTTATTGGCGAGGGTGCGGCTGATGAAAACAGCTATATGCGCGCTTTACGATGTTTTAGAAGTCGCGAAATGCTCCGCATTGTCTGGCGCGACTTTACTGACAGAGGCTGTTTGGCGACGACCTTGGTCGATGTCAGTGCTCTGGCTGACTGTGTCATTCGGAGTGCGGTTATTCGTGCGACGTCCCAGCATCGTCCGCGTTTTGGGATACCCATTGGGGCCTACAGCAAGCAGCCACAAGCTCTGGTGGTGCTTGCCATGGGCAAGCTTGGTGGCGCTGAGCTCAACCTGTCATCCGACATTGATCTGATTTTTTGTTACCCCGAGCCGGGTGTCACCGAGGGCGGCCGCACTGAGGTTTCTAATCAAGAATTCTTTATCAAGGTGGGGCAGTCGGTTATTCGTTATCTCGATGCCGTAACCGCAGATGGCTTTGTATTTCGTGTTGATATGCGCTTGCGGCCCTATGGTGATAGTGGAGCTCTAGTGTCGAATTACGATGCTCTTGAGCTGTATTACCAAGAGCAGGGTAGGGAGTGGGAGCGCTACGCGCTGATGAAAGCTCGTCCCGTTACCGGTGATGCCCCTGCAATTAAACCATTGCAAGCAATGCTCAAAGCCTTTGTATATCGACGCTATACCGACTTTGGCGTGATTGAAAGCCTGCGTGATATGAAGGGTATGATCATGGCAGAGATTCGACGGCTGGGTCTTGATGACAACATTAAGAAAGGCCAAGGGGGTATTCGCGAAATTGAATTCATTGCGCAGTGTTTGCAGTTAATTCATGGCGGGCGCCTGCCTGTTATACAGGTACGTCCCACGGTGGCGGCTCTGCACGTTTTAGCCGATCAGCAGTTACTGGATACCACCATGCGCGACGAATTGTTGCGCGCTTACCAGTGGCTACGAGATTGCGAACATGCACTTCAGGGTATCGAAGATAAACAGACACAAACCCTCCCACAAGACGCCTTAGCAAGAGAACGCGTGGCCAATGCATTAGGGCTTGATAGCTGGCTCGCCGTTACCGTTATGCTAAGTGAACAGCGATCGATAGTTGCGCAACATTTTGGCGCGCTCATTGAACCTGCGAACGTACAGAGTGCTAAAGAGCAGAAAACGCTGAGTTTTAATGACCTAGGGCCAGACAGTCTTGCGTCTTTAGGCTTTGCAGAACCGGAAGCAGTGTGGCAACAGCTGTTACATTTTTTAGACAGCTCAAAAATTAAAGTCATTGAAGGGGAAGGCCGGCGACGCCTTGAGCGCTTCATCCCGCGGCTTTGTCAAGCGGTGGTACGTGAAGCGTCGCCCGATGAGGTCCTTCAGCAGCTGTTACCGTTTGTCGCATCGGTATCACGAAGGAGCGCCTATCTCGTTCTGCTTGAGGAGAATCCAAACGCTCTAGCGCAGCTGATCAGTTTGTCTGCCCAAAGCCCATGGCTCGCGAAAAAGCTGGCTGAGCGCCCCGATTTACTCGATGAGCTGCTCGACGCTGACACATTGACCAGAGCGCCTGATCGTGACGACATCCGCGCGTTGGTTCGGCAGCAACTCCTACGCATTCCCGAAGATGACTTAGAGGCGCAAATGCTTGCCCTTGGGCGTATCAAGGACAGCATCGTTCTTCGTGTAGCCGCTAGTGAACTATCGGGCTCACTGCCGATTATGAAAGTGAGTGATTATTTGACATTTCTTGCAGAGACCTTGTTGGAGCAAGCGATCGCTGTCGCCAAGGCCGAGTTACTCACGCGCCATGGTGAGCCTCAGGGAGCCAATACAGGTTTTGCAGTGCTGGGCTACGGTAAATTAGGCGGTATTGAGTTGAGCTATGGCTCTGATCTCGATGTCGTCTTTGTCTTTGACGGCGCTGAGGGGGAAACCGCGGGCCCTCGGGTTATCGATAACGTACGGTTTTACACACGACTAGCACAGCGAATCGTCCATGTTTTATCCACTCAAATGGCCGCCGGTCGCTTATACGAAGTGGACTTGCGGTTAAGGCCTCATGGCGACTCGGGTCTGGTGGCTGTGTCTTTGGCGGGTTTTACAAAATATCAATTGGAGTCTGCGTGGACCTGGGAGCATCAGGCGTTGGTAAGAACGCGAGCTGTGGCTGGAGAGCCGCAACTGTTGGAACGCTTGTCCGAACTGCGCGCCGATATTTTGTGCCGCGAGCGCGACCCTGACATCTTGCGCCAAGAAGTGGTCGCCATGCGCAGTCGGATGCATGAACAGGGATTACATGTTATTGCTGTCCCCGACGGATATTTCGATCTGAAACGGGCCGCGGGTGGTATTGTCGACATAGAATTTGTGGTGCAATACGCGGTGCTCGCACATGCATCCCGGCTGCCATCGCTAAGTCAGTGGTCAGATGTTGTGCGAATTCTCGAATCACTCGAAAAGGCCTCGGTGATGACAGCCGCTGAGGTCTCCGATTTACGGTCGGCTTATTTGGCTATGCGGTCAGCCGTACACCGAGCTGCACTGGCAGACAATGAGGCCATTGCAAAGCGCAGTGATTTTGAACACCACCTGTGTGCTGTGTCGGCAATTCGAGACCAATGGTTGCCGGGTATCACACATGGCAGAAAGAACGATTAGCTCGCAGGGCATAACAACGAGGAAACACCATGGATCTGTCCAAGCTTGATGGGCAAATTTGGCTAGATGGCAAGCTGGTACCTTGGCAGGAAGCCAAAGTACATGTGCTAACACACACTTTTCACTATGGCCTCGGTGTCTTCGAGGGTGTGCGTGCATACCACACGCAAGATAGGGGCTCTTGTATTTTCCGCTTGGAAGAGCACACAGACCGACTATTTAGATCTGCAAAAATCCTACAGATGGACATGCCCTACGACAAAGCAACCTTAAATGCAGCGCAACGGGAGGTTGTACGGATCAATGGTCTTGAGGAAGGATATTTGCGTCCAATGTGCTTTTTGGGCTCTGAAGGTATGGGACTACGGGCCGACAACCTGAAGACTCACGTCATGGTTGCTGCTTGGCCCTGGCCATCCTATATGGACCCCGAGGCGCGCGATCGAGGTATCAAGGTGAGAACCTCAAGCTACACCCGTCACCACGTCAACATAACGATGTGTAAAGCCAAGGCGAACGGCAATTACATCAACTCCATTTTAGCGTTGCGGGAGGCGCTTGACTCGGGCGCAGAAGAAGCCCTCATGCTCGACAACGAGGGTTATGTTGCAGAGGGTAGTGGCGAGAACTTCTTTATGGTCCGTGAGGGCGTTATTTATACGCCAGACCTGACCTCCTGTCTGGATGGCATTACCCGGCGTAGTTTGTTTCAGATAGCCGCTGACGAAGGCTATGAGGTGCGCGAGCGCCGCATCACTCGTGATGAGGTATACATCTGTGATGAGGCCTTCTTCACTGGAACGGCCGCAGAAGTTGTGCCCATCCGAGAATTGGACTCTCGACCCATTGGAGAGGGGCGTCGAGGGCCAATTACCGAAAAGTTGCAAGCCATCTATTTTGAGGCGGTACGCGGGCAGCAACCACGATACGCCAATTGGTTAACGCCGGTCGCTGACTAGAACCTAACCCCAGCAATTTGCACAGGGAGCATCCGACCATGGAAACCTTACCTTCAGGTGTTCGCTATCGTCATTGGCCCGTCGAGGATGCACGCGCAACCATACTGCTGGTACATGGTTTGGGTGAGCATAGCGGGCGGTATCAGCATGTGGCTGAGGCTTTTAATGCCCGTGGGTTCGCCGTGCTAGCACCTGATCATGTGGGCCATGGTGAGTCACCCGGACATCGGGTTTTTGTTGAAACGTTTGATGACTATTTGGTGGGTGTTCGAGAGACCCGGGCGGTGATTGCCCAGCAATACCCCACGCTGCCTTGTTTTATTTTAGGGCACAGTATGGGCGGCCTGATTACCGGACAGATACTTATCAGTGACCAAGCTCAGTACCGGGGTGCTCTGTTGAGTGGGCCTGCGTTTGCCGCCGAAGCCCCGCCCTCCGCTCTGGTGATGTGGATCGGCCGCATGCTCGCCAAGTTCGCGCCCAAGGCGGGCATGATTGCATTGGACGCCTCTGGGGTAAGCAGGGATCCTAAGGTAGTAGCCGACTACAACGCCGATCCCTTGGTCAATCACGGCAAAATAACCGCAGCATTGGGAGTAGCCATATTTGATGCCATGGAGCGGGTTATGGCTCAGGCCCAAACCATAAACTTGCCGCTGCTAATCATGCACGGCGATGCCGATACCCTGGCGGCTCCAAGGGGCTCAACGCAATTTGCCGACGCCGTCAGATCACAGGACCTCACCATCAAGTTACTGCCGGGCTTGTATCACGAGATCTTTAACGAGCCCGAGGGGCCAGAGATGATTGCAGCCTTCGCGGACTGGATTGAGGCACGTGTTGCTTGAGCCAGTCACGCTTATTTGTGGTGCCTACGGGCAGCTAGGGCGCGAGTTGCAGGCGGCTCCGCCTGCCGGCACACACCTTATGGCGTGCGGGCGTCAGGAGCTCGACATTACCAGTCGCCCTGCCATTGAGCGTTTTTTAGACGAGCATGCCATCACCACTGTGATTAATGCATCAGCTTATACGGCGGTTGATCGCGCCGAAAGCGAAGCCAAGCTTGCCCATGCGATTAATGCTCAAGGGCCGGCTAATCTGGCTAAGTTATGCGCCGATCGCGGCTTGCGGTTACTGCATGTCTCTACAGATTTTGTGTTCGACGGTTCATCAGGCACCCCCTATGCACCCACAGACACAACTCATCCCTTGGGGGTGTATGGCGCGTCCAAGCGCGAGGGTGAGCTGGCCGTGTTAGACAGCGGTGCCAACGCCATTGTGTTGCGTACAGGCTGGGTTTATTCCCGCCATGGCAGTAATTTTGTTAAGACCATGCTGCAGCTAATGACGACACGAGATCAACTGACCGTCGTTGACGATCAAATTGGCACTCCCACCTGGGCGCGAAGTTTGGCGCAGTGTGCCTGGTCGCTGTTGGCTAACAAATTGGCGGTGGGTGTTTACCATTGGAGCGACGCGGGCGCCTGTAGCTGGTTCGATTTTGCTTGCGCTATTCGCGATGAAGCGCGGGACTTAGGTCTGATTGAGCAAGCCGCTGACATTCTGCCCATTCCTGCGTCTGACTACCCCACACCGGCAACACGCCCAGCGTATAGTGTGCTCGATAAATCGGCAACGCGCACAATGCTTGGCTACACAGGCAACCATTGGCGCGATAACCTGCGTGCCATGCTTGAAGATTGGTCAAAAACCGAAGGGGTAATGCCATGAGTCGGTCGGTGCTGGTGACCGGTGCAGCCGGGTTTATTGGTGCTAACTTTGTGTATCACTGGGCCGCACAGCACCCTAATGACACCTTGGTGGCTTTTGATGCGCTCACCTATGCGGGTAATCGCGCCAGCTTGGTGCCCCTTGAGGCCAGTGGCGCTGTGCACTTTGTGCACGCTGATATTTGTGATGCCAAAGCAGTAGCCAAAGCACTCGCCAACTATGACGTAACTACCATCGTTCATTTTGCGGCCGAGAGCCATGTTGATCGCTCTATTACCGGCCCGGATGCCTTTATTCAAACCAATATTGTTGGCACACACACCTTGCTTTCGGCAGCCCGGGCGGCTTGGCTCAATGGCAGTGGTCGCGAGCACCGCTTTCACCACGTCTCGACCGACGAGGTCTTCGGGTCGCTGTCACCCTCGGCGCCCGCGTTTACCGAAAGTCTACGCTACGAGCCCAACTCGCCCTATTCAGCCAGCAAGGCGGGCAGCGACCACCTGGTGCGCGCCTATCACCATACCTATGGGCTCTGTGTCACTACCAGCAATTGCTCCAATAACTATGGGCCGTTTCATTTCCCTGAGAAGCTCATACCGTTGTGTTTAACCCGTATTCTGGATGGTAAGCCCCTACCTGTTTACGGTGACGGCACCAATATTCGCGATTGGCTTTATGTGGGCGATCATGCCCGTGGGATCGAGCGCGTTATTGTCGATGGCACAGTGGGTGACACCTACAACATTGGTGGCAATAACGAATGGGCCAATATCGACATCGTGAAGCTACTCTGTTCGCTGCTTAACAAGCGCTTCGCCAATGACAGCACACTGGCTGCACGCTACCCCAACTCGCCGGCTGTGCGCGGCGAGGCGGAGACGCTGATCACGTATGTTGACGATCGCGCCGGCCACGATTGGCGGTATGCCATTGATGCGAGCAAGATTGAGCGCGAGCTTGGCTTTACTCCAGCAGAAACCTTTGAGACCGGTATCAATAAAACGCTGGATTGGTACCTTGCCCACGAAGATTGGTGGCGGCCACTTGTCAGTCAGTAGCTGAGACTAGGCGCGTAGTAGGGGGATGTCGCTCCACTGTCGAGCACTGCTGTCTTTGGCCGAGAGCTCAGGGGGTGCCCCGTCAAGTAATGGCCATTCAATTGCCACCGTGGGGTCATTCCAGGCCAGGCTGATTTCACTCTGGGGATGATAGAAGTCGGTGCACTTATAGAGAAAGTCAGCGCTGTTAGAGAGCACGTAGAAGCCATGGGCAAAGCCTGGCGGTACCCAAAGCATCTCCCCACCGGTGGCGGTGAGGGTAATACCAAACCATTGCCCACACGTGGGTGAGTCTGCGCGAACATCAACGGCGACATCGAATACTTCACCCTGCGTTACCCGAATCAACTTGCCTTGGGTATGCTCGGTCTGAAAGTGCATACCGCGCAGCGTGCCACGCCGCGACCGGCTGTGGTTGTCCTGCACAAAATCGACGTCTAAACCTAGGTTGGCAAAGGTCTGCTGATTCCAGGTTTCCATAAAGAAGCCGCGTTCATCGCCAAACACCGTGGGCCTAATCACCGCGATACCAGCGAGAGGGGCATAGTCAATATTCATCCCAGTAGCCTCCCTCGTCGCGTAATAAGTTCTCTAAGTACACCCCATAGCCACTTTTCGTGAGAGGCTTGGCCAGTGCCAGCAGCGCTTCGGCGTCGATATACCCCAGGCGGTAGGCAATCTCTTCTGGGCAAGCCACTTTTAAGCCCTGCCGTTCTTCCACTACACGAATAAAGTTGGCTGCATCGAGTAAGGAATTGTGGGTGCCCGTATCAAGCCAGGCTGTGCCGCGTGACAGCACCTCTACCAGTAAATCGCCACGGTTAAGGTAGGCTTTGTTAACGTCGGTAATTTCCAGTTCACCCCTAGCCGATGGCTTGAGTCCACGTGCGATATCGATAACGTCATTGTCGTAAAAATATAAACCGGTGACCGCGTACTGTGAGCGGGGTTTTGCCGGTTTCTCTTCAATACCAATTGCGCGGCCCTCGCGATCAAATTCCACGACGCCGTAACGCTCTGGGTCTTGTACGTAGTAGGCAAATACCGACGCTCCTGCTTTGCGTTGAGCAGCGGCGCGCAGTTTTTGTCCCAGACCGCCCCCATAAAAGATGTTGTCGCCCAGTATCAAGGCTGCTGGGCTCTTGGCCATGAACTCGGCACCCAGGATAAATGCCTGCGCCAGTCCATCGGGGTTGGCTTGCACCGTATATTGAATATTGATGCCCCACTGGTGGCCGTTGCCGAGTAAATCGGCAAAGCCCCGCTGATCGCGTGGCGTCGTGATGACGAGTATGTCGCGAATACCCGCAAGCATGAGCGTAGCCAATGGGTAGTAGATCATGGGTTTATCGTAAATGGGCATGAGCTGTTTGCTAACGGTGCTCGTTAAGGGGTGTAGGCGAGTGCCTGACCCGCCAGCCAGAATAATGCCCTTGTAGGGGGTTGTGGTCACGTTAAGAGCCCTGCATGGTGAGCGAGAGTGTGTTTGAGTGTAAACGCCGAATGTTTAACTGTCAGGCTTCATAGTACGCGGGTGTACAGCACTGGTACACTGGAGCCTTCCACTCACTTTGGAGTTTCGGTTATCAACGCCCCTGCATCTGCCTCAGGGCAGCTTTCTGCTGTCAGTGACACTGTTGCCATGCCCCACAAGCCCCTGCGTATTGCGCTATTGGGCTATCGTTCTGCGCCTTTCTCGGGGGGGCAAGGTATCTATTTAAAGTATTTAAGCCGAGCACTTGTTCGACAGGGTCATCAGGTAACAGTGTTCTCCGGTCCCCCCTATCCCGAGCTTGATGAGGCTATTCCCCTTGAAAAGTTGCCCAGCCTAGACCTGTACACTCACGGGTTGAAGTCAGTGTCTGTGGCCACATTGGTGACCGACAGGCTTGCCCGCATGGAATGGTTGAGCAAATTAACAGGGGGCTTTGTCGAGCCTTGGGCTTTTGGCGAGCGGGTGCGGGATGCACTGCTAGTACGAATAGGCGACTTTGACATTGTTCATGATAACCAGACCTTGGCTGACGGTATGCTCGATTTACAGCGGGCGGGTGTGCCCTTAGTGACGACCATTCACCATCCCATCACCCGCGACCGACGGCTAGCGTTGGGGGCGGAGTCGCGTTGGCATTATCGTCTGCTTATTGCCCGCTGGTACCGTTTTTTGACAATGCAGGGCCGGGTGGCGCGCGCACTTGATAATATTATTACGGTATCGAGTGCTTCCCGTCAGGATATTGTTAGCGATTTTGGCGTCGATCCTAGCCGAGTGCATGTGTTGCACAATGGTGTAGATGCTGATTTGTTCGCGCCGAAGCCCGATGTTCAACGCCTACCCTGTCAGATCATGGCTACAGCATCGGCCGATACACCTACCAAAGGGCTTCATATTTTATTGGCTGCTGCCGCCAAGTTATGCGAATGCTACCCCAACTTAGGTTTGACCCTAATTGGCCGGCCCAAGCCCGGCGGTGACACCGAGAGACTGGTGGCTGATCTTGGGCTTGAGGCTCGGGTGCAATGGATTAGAAATGCCGACCATCCGGCCATTGTTAGGCTATACGCCGAAAGCACGTTGGCGGTCGTGCCGTCACTTTATGAGGGTTTTGGCCTGCCAGCGGTCGAAGCTATGGCTTGTGGTGTGCCGTTGATCTCCTCCGATGGCGGTGCATTGGCCGAGGTCGTCGGTGATGGTGGTGTTGTGGTTCCCGCTGGTAACGTTGAGGCGTTGACACGGGCGCTTGATCGCCTGCTCAGCGATCCGCAAGCCCGTGATGCTTTGGGTAAGGCGGCGCGCGCTCGGGTGGAAACGCATTTCAGTTGGGATGTGTGTGCCCGGCGCCTTGTCGACTATTATCAGCAGCGGGTGCTCGCATGCTAACAATCGATTTCAGTTGGTTTCCCATGCAGACCGGAGCGCGGTGCCTTGATGTGGGTTGCGGTGAGGGGCGACATACCCTGGCGGCGTATTTGAGGCCAGGTGTTGACGTTATTGGCATCGATCTGTCTCCTAAAGACTTACAAACTGCTCGTTCTCGCGTGGTAGACATGGAAGCCTTTGAACCCAAAGGCCACATAACCTTTTTGCAGGGGGATGCCACCCGACTGCCTTTTCCCGATGCAAGTTTCGATACAGTCATATGCAGTGAAGTTCTGGAGCACATCCCCAACTTTATTACGGTGATTGAAGAGTTAGTGCGTGTACTCAAGCCGGGTGGACGGCTTTGCGTTAGTGTGCCGCGCGCGTGGCCCGAGCAGATCTGCTGGTGGCTTAGTCGCGAGTACCACAACACTCCGGGTGGTCATATACGTATTTTCAATCGGCATTTTCTGAAGCGTGAGATTAGCCGAGCAGGCTTACATTGTTACTATGAGCACGGTGCCCATGCGCTGCATGTGCCTTATTGGTGGCTACGTTGCCTTTTCTGGCGAGAGGGTGATCAACATGGTTTGGTCAATGCGTATCATCGACTATTAGTGTGGGATTTGCTTAAACAACCCTGGCTTACTCGCTGGTTCGATAAATTGTGCAATCCGTGGTTGGGGAAAAGCGTTGTGATGTACTTTAACAAGCCGCTGCCAACCCCCGTCGATGGGCATGTAAGAGGCGATGAATGAGCGGCCTTAACCTGATTCAGGGTCTGTTTCCCAGGGATTATTTACGTCCCACCATAGACTTTATTTTAAACACGCAGACAGCGCAGGGTGAGATACCGTGGTTTGTTGGCGGGCACTCCGACCCCTGGGATCACACGGAAGCCGCAATGGCGCTCTCAATTATGGGTGAACATGCTGCCGCTGAGCATGCGTACAGATGGTTGGCGAGCAAGCAATTGCCCGATGGCAGTTGGTGGCGGGCCTATCGAGACGGTGAGCCCTATAACCCTGACCGGCGCGAGTCCAATTATGTTGCCTACATTGCCACCGGTGTTTGGCATCATTATTTGATTACCCAAAATCGCGATTTTTTGCGCGAGTTTTTCTCCGTTGTAGACAAGGCTATGGCCTTTGTATTGTCACTCCAGGGCGATGCGGGCGAAATTGACTGGGCAGTAGACAATAACGGTATGCCGAAAGGCGATGCCTTGGTCACTGGGTGTAGCTCTATTTACAAAAGTCTTGAGTGTGCCTGCCATATTGCCAGTGCTCTGGGCATTGATCGCGATCATTGGGTTCTTGCCCGTGAAAACCTGGGCCATGCTTTGCGTCATTCGCCTGAGCGATTTGATCGTACCTGGGAAAGTAAATCGCGTTACTCCATGGATTGGTTTTACCCGGTGCTTGCGGGTGTGATAACAGGCTCGTCGGCTTTGGCGCGCCTTGATTCCCGCTGGGATGAGTTTGTTGAAGTGGGTTTGGGTTGTCGCTGTGAGAAGCAGGAGCCCTGGGTGACAGTAGCCGAGTCTTCCGAGCTCACTATGGCGCTGTTGGCGGCCGGAGATCGCGCCCGCGCCGCCGAGGTTTTTAGTTGGTTAAGTCAGTGGCGTGATAGCGACGGCGCCTGGTGGACAGGCTATCAGCTGGTTGAGGATGTTCTGTGGCCCGACGAAAAGCCCACGTGGACCGCAGGCGCTGTGGTGATGGCCGCCGATGCACTCACCAATTATTCTAAAGCCGCCTCGCTTTTTACACGGGTTGTTGAGCCCGGTGTTGTCGCTAAGCTGCACGCTAGGTAAGTGAGCCGAGTGCGAGAGGCGCTGCTTTCACGGCTAAAGGCGTTTTAATGCACGCAGGGTGTCGCACTGGCTATGCTCTGCAAATAAGCCCGATGCCACGGCCATTTGCCAAACGGTGTGTGGTGCTTGGCCTCCACAGGCTGGATTGTCAAAAACGTCATGAATAACCAGCAAACCGCCACGACAGACACGCGGGCCAAACGCGCGCCAGTCGTCCAGCGCCGCGTCCAAGCTGTGACCGCCGTCGATAAAAACAAGGCTGAAGTTCCCGGTGGGCAGCTGTTTGCTAACTACCGCGCTTGCGCCGACTAGCGCAACCACATGGTCATCTAACTTGGCATTTCTAATCGTGCGACGAAATTCACCGAGTGTGTCTACTTGGCCTGTGTCATCGGTGAGGTCTGCGTCATGAAAAAACTCTCCCGGCTGATGTTCCTCTGAGCCACGATGATGGTCGAGCGCAAAAACCACACTATCGAGCCGTTGCGCTGCATCTCCTAACCACAGTGTTGATCGACCACAGTAGCTACCAATCTCCAGGATGGGCCCTAAATGACCCACTTCAAGTGCGAGTTGATGGAGGTGCTCGCCTTCGTGAGTGGGCATAAAGCCTCGGATGTGAGGGCCTGGCGGTAGAGTCATGGTAGGCTCCGTAAATCAATAATCAGAGTATACGCCTTACAGGCGCTAAGCCACTAAAGCTGATGACCCGAACGCTGTATAGTTTGCTACTACGCCTACTGGTCCCCGCCATGTTGTTGCGCTTGCTTTGGCGTTCCCGCCGTGACGGCGCTTACCGTGAAAACCTGCTTCAAAGGCTAGGCTTTGGTTTGCCGCGGGCTTCATCAAGTGCGAGTTCTGTTATCTGGGTCCATGCGGTGTCCGTTGGTGAGACCATTGCGGTGGCGCCCATCGTTGACGCCCTTTTAGCGGCCAAACCCGACATTCATGTTGTCGTGACTTCAACAACTCCTACGGGTGCTGCACAGGTACGTCGGCTGTTTGGTGCGCGCGTGCAAAGCCTGTGGGCGCCCATTGATACTCCCGGGGCGGTGCACCGATTTTACGAGCGCCTCAAGCCCAAAGTAGTGGTGCTCGTGGAAACCGAGATTTGGCCTAATATTATCCATGGCGCCCAGCAGCGCGGGTTAGCGATTATGCTGGCCAACGCCCGGCTGTCGGCCCGTTCTGCGCGTGGCTATGCTAGCGTTTCGTGTTTGTCGCGTCCGGCAATCAGGGCTTTCAGCATTATCGCTTGTCAGCAGCGATCCGATACCCGGCGTTTTATTGCGCTGGGCGCATCAGAACACACTACTGTCACTGCTGGCAGTATTAAGTTTGATCTCGATAAAACCCGTTTAATCACGCAACGACAAGCCATTTTGTCGCAGCTAGGCCTTTCACAAGCGCGCCTAGTTGTGCTGGCTGCGAGTACCCACGCTGGCGAAGAGAGGCCCGTAGTGCAGGCCTTTCGTGAGCTTTATCAGCGCGAGCCCAGCGCATTGTTGCTACTTGCACCGCGCCACCCCGATCGCGTTGCACAGATAGAAAGCGATGTGCTTAAGCCAATGTCTGGCGACTTTGGCGGGGGCTGCTACTGGCAACGTCGCTCTGAGGGCCAGCCTTTAAGAGACGACACCCCGGTCATGTTACTGGACACGCTCGGCGAGTTATCCGCGTTATCGGGAGCAGTTGATATGGCCTTTGTTGGCGGTAGTTTGGTTGACCATGGCGGTCACAATCCCTTAGAGGCCGCCGCTTTTGGTGTGCCGGTGCTCACCGGACCACATACCACCAATTTCAAATTGATTTACCGCGAACTTATAGGTGGTGGCGGTGCCGCCTGTGTTGGTAATACCGACGATCTCACCGCAATGCTGATAAATCTATGGCAAAACCCATCTTTGCGCGCTTCTATGGGCGAGGCTGCGAAGCGTTATGTGGCCGCCAATGAGGGAGCGCTGGCACGCCAGACTACCCTCATTGACACCTTGCTCTCAGATTAACTCTCGCTGCTGGCGGTTGGGGCTGGTGGTTGCTTGAGAAACTCATCGAGGCGTGCAACATCGTCGGGTGACAACGTACCGGCGTTTTCCTTCAATCGGAGCGTATTGATAATAAAGTCGTAGCGGCTGTTGGCATAGTCTCGCTCGGCAGAAAACAACACGTTTTGCGCGTTGAGTACATCCACGATATTGCGCGTCCCTACCTCATAGCCGGCTTCGGTGGCATCGAGAGCGCTTTGGGATGATTTGATGGATTGTTTACGCGCTGCAACACGCGCAACGTCGGATAAGACTGTCATGTGTAGTGATCGCGCCTCGGTAACAGTGGTCCGCATTAAATTAATTCGGCTCTCGCGGGCGGCAATGTATTCTTGCTCAGCTCTCCGCCGGTTGGCACTGAGTCGGCCACCGGTAAACAGTGGCATATCAATGCGCAATTGCACAACTTCTTGTGTTTGTTGGGACTCAGGCTGCACCAAGAAGATAGGTTCAGGGTTAGCGGCCCGCGTACCCTCAGTTTCGGTATCGGAGTATCGGTAGCTGGCCGTAACTTTGGGCGCATGTTCTAGTCGATTGGCCTTGGAGGCCTGATGGGCCGATTCTTCAGCAAAGCGGGCTGCGGCGAGTCGGTTGTTGTTGGCCAAGGCGAAGTCAACCCAGGCAGCGCGGTCTGCTGGGGCGGGTGCCTTTGCAGTAAACGCTTCGCTTAGCTCAAAAAGGTCGCCATGGCTTTGGCCAGTGAGCATGGATAAGCGCTCTTTGGCCACGTCGACATTATTTTCTTCAACGATGCGTTGTACCTGGGCGAGGTCGCGGGCCGCCTCCGATTCATAGACGTCGGTGATCGCGATTAAACCTACCTCAAAGCGCTGACGGGTCTGTTCCAGTTGTCGCTCAAATGCTTTTTCTTGTGCCACTGCGGCCGCTAAATTGTCCTGCGCGCGCAATACCCCGAAGTAGGCTTCGGCGACACGCACAATCAGGTTTTGAGTATTAGCAGCAAATTCCGCTTCGGCTTGTTTGCTAAATTCTTCACCCGCTTTGAAGTTGTACCAAGAAGACAGGTCAAATAGCGTCTGCGACAAAGATACATCCCAGCCATCAGTGGTGGTATCGCTTTCATTGAATCCCTCGCCAACGAACGGCACTCCCGCTTGACTGAAGCCTAAAATCTGTTGGCTTGTGGTTTCATTCTTGTTCTCCGTGTACCCGTATCCGGCACTGACTTGGGGTAGGAGAGCCGAAAGCGCGATATTCTCACGTTCAACGTTGGCCAAATACTGCGCTTCCTGCGCTTTGAGCTGGGCGTCGTTGTCTAGGGCGAGTTCGTAGATGTCCAGTAAAGACTCTGCGTGCACCCATTGCGCAAGAGGCAAAAGGCAGGCGGCGGCAAGCCCTTTGAGGATTCGCCGGTGGATAAAAAGCGTCATTGGAAACTCCTTTTCGCGTAGCGCTTGAAGCTTAGTCGACTGCCGCCCCAATGGACAGCGGCCGCATTCTAGCACTATCGGGTCTTTTTCACATTGCCTGATTAGCAAAGTATGGCCCTGCTTTTATGGCCGGACTGTTGTTAAAATACCCGAGAAAGCTTTCTTAATTGGGAACATTGGGTGACAAAGCAAAAATCGCAATACACCGTTAATCTTGTTGACCTCCACAGCCTGTGCGAGGGTAACTATGCGCGTGTGTTGCAATTGTTTCCCGACTATGAACAGCGCAACACCCGAGAGATTATCGCTGGGCAAACGCGAGTCATGCTCGCGGTCACTGAGCGCTGTCGTTACACTACGAGTATTCGGTTAACCCATTGGTCACCACTCGCCCGGCACTTAGGTGGCGTCGACCTCGACATTCGTTTGTACCACGATGCGCATATGGCCGAGGTTGTAGGATTTCAGTCACACCGCCGAGTGGCGGGGCGTTATCAATATCCGAACCCGCATATGTATCAGCGTGATGAAAAGCACCAGCAGAACCGCTATGTTGCCGACTTGCTGGCGTTTTGTGCGCGCGAGGGCATGGAGCCGGATCTCAATGCGGTCTTGGGTGAATGGGAAAGTGGTACGCCGCTTGCGACCGCCCCGAGCAAGGAGCGCCCGTGAATAATTGCACATTACGGGGCAGTGTCACGCTAAGCGCTGACGGCGCTTTACACCTCTTGCAAATCACGGACACCCATCTCATGGCTGAGCGGGGTGGCACCTTGCTCAATATGGATACTGACGATTCGTTACAGGCGGTGGTAGACACCGCCCATGCGAGTGGTTTTGAACCCCATGCCCTGCTGATAACCGGTGACATCGCTGGCGACGGAGCCGCCGACGCCTACTTGCGCCTTGAGCATGCGACAAGCGTTTTCGATGCACCTAGTTTTTGGTTGCCTGGCAACCATGACGGCTGTCATCAAGCGCAAGTACCTGCAGAGCGATTTTCGCGGACCATTAATACCCCTCACTGGCAATTAGTGATGCTCAACTCGCAGGTGCCCGGTGCAGTGGGTGGTTATTTGGCCTCTGCAGAGCTCGATGCACTCAGCAAGGCCGTCGATGAGGCGAATGCCGCTGGCCGTCACCTCTTGGTGGCCTTGCATCACCCATTACACCCTCTTGGCTGTCAGTGGTTAGACCCACAGCGGGTTCGCAATGAGGCAGCCTTCTCGGCAGAAATTGAGCGCATTAAGCACACAGCGCTGGTTATATCCGGTCACGTCCATCAAGAGAGTGATATGACGGTGGGTGGCGTTAGATATCTCACCACGCCCTCTACTTGCGTACAATTTGAGCCCGGCCAAGCTCAATTTAAAGCTCACGATATTGCCCCGGGTTATCGCTGGCTGACGCTCTATCCCGATGGGCGTTTTGATACGGCGGTAGAGCGCGTGATTGGTCGTCAATTTGTCGTTGACCTAACGTCAGGTGGTTATTTGTAACTTATCTGCTGTAACACATAGGATCCCACACGCTGGCGACAGCACAATGAGGAGGGCGGTAGTCCGCCAATGAGTCAATACAACGCTGAAGCGATTGAGGTCCTTACTGGCCTAGAACCGGTGCGCAAGCGCCCGGGGATGTACACCGACACCACGCGGCCCAATCACCTTGCCCAGGAGGTCATTGATAATAGCGTCGACGAAGCACTGGGTGGTCATGCGGATCAAATTGACGTGACCCTCCATGCTAACGGCGCCATCACCATTGTCGATAACGGTCGTGGCATGCCAGTGGATATGCACCCGGTGCAGAAGAAGCCGGGTGTGGAAGTTATCTTGGGAACGCTGCATGCGGGCGGTAAGTTTTCATCTAAAAATTACCAGTTCAGCGGCGGTTTACATGGCGTTGGTGTTTCTGTGGTCAATGCCTTGGCGAGTCGGCTCGACATTACCATTCGACGTGACGGCAACGTTTATGAAATGGCGTTTGAAGGCGGTGAAAAAGTCTCTGATCTGCACGTAACCGGCACCTGTGGCAAGCGCAACACCGGAACGGGCATTAAGTTTATGCCCGACCCGCAATATTTTGATTCACCCAATTTCTCATTGCCCCGCCTCACCCATGCACTGCGTGCTAAGGCGGTGCTCTGCCCGGGTTTGCGCGTCACCCTACTCGATGAAAAGAAGGCTGAGAAAAGCGAGTGGTACTACGAAGATGGGTTATCTGATTACCTTGCAGATGCCACTATTGATTTCCCCGTGTTACCCGAGCAGCCATTTACCGGTAGCTTTGCAGCCGAAACCGAGGCCGTGGACTGGGCGCTACAGTGGTTACCCGAGGGTGGTGAGGTCATTGGAGAGTCCTACGTCAACCTCATTCCCACGCCGCAGGGCGGAACTCATGTCAATGGCTTGCGCTCCGGTCTTTTGGAGGCCATGAGGGAGTTTTGTGAAATTCGTAATCTCTTGCCCAGAGGAGTGAAGCTCACGGCAGAAGATATTTGGGACCGCTGCTGTTTTGTGCTCTCTTCAAAGCTTGAGGACCCACAGTTTTCGGGGCAGACAAAAGAACGGTTGTCATCTCGAGAAGCCGCCGGGTTTGTCAGCGGTGTTGCCAAAGACGCCTTTAGTTTATGGCTCAATCAACATACCTCAGACGCAGAGCTATTGGCCGAATTATGTATTAATCGCGCCCAGGCACGTTTGCGTTCCGCCAAGAAAGTGGTACGCAAGAAGGTGGCCACAGGCCCCGCATTGCCGGGCAAATTAGCCGACTGCACCTCAGAAGATCCAGCCCAGGGTGAACTCTTCTTAGTAGAGGGTGACTCGGCAGGCGGCTCGGCAAAGCAGGCGCGAAACCGGGAGTTTCAGGCCATCCTGCCGTTGCGTGGCAAGATTTTGAATACTTGGGAAGTGGATTCGCAGGAGATATTGGCCTCTGCTGAGGTGCACAATATCTCGGTGGCGCTGGGTATAGACCCCGGGTCGGATGATCTAAGTGGCTTGCGATACCACAAGGTTTGTATTCTGGCTGATGCCGATTCCGACGGCCTCCACATTGCTACGCTCATTTGTGCGCTGTTTTTGCGCCATTTCCGCCCGCTGGTGCGAGCTGGCCATGTTTTTGTTGCAATGCCGCCCCTTTATCGCGTGGACGTGGGTAAAGAGGTTTTTTACGCGCTGGATGAAGCCGAAAAGAACGGCATTTTGGAGCGTTTGGCTGCAGAGAAGAAGCGTGCCAAACCCAATGTCCAGCGTTTTAAAGGGCTGGGCGAGATGAACCCGTCGCAGTTGCGCGAAACCACCATGGATCCAGATACGCGTCGGCTTGTGCAGTTGGTATTAGATGCTGATGACGATGCCAACAGTATGTTCGACATGTTGCTCGCCAAGAAACGCGCCAGTGATCGAAAAGAATGGCTAGAATCGAAGGGTGATTTGGCCGACATTGCCGTTTGAACGGTCTGTGAAGCAACAAACAAACCCCCGATAGTCGATGGGTTCAGTGCCGGGCTGTTTCAAAACTGATTTACTTATTAGTAGGAGTACATGATATGGACGTAGCAGCAATTTGGCGGTCTGTAGTCCTTGCGGCGGCACTTACTACAAGCCCATTGGTCAGTGCCGACTGGGGTGTGGGAGCCGGTTCACAGGTCAACTATGTATCCATTAAGAATAATAGTATCGCTGAAAATAACGCATTCACTCGCGTGTCGGGCAGCATTACAGAGGATGGCAGCATTGCGATTAGTATCGATTTGGCGTCGGTAGAGACCCATGTCGACATTCGTAATCAGCGCATGCGCGATATTTTCTTTGAGGTAGCCGATCATCCCAAAGCCCTTGTTACGGGTGAGCTGTCGGCGTCCGATATGGCACAGCTTGATGCCGGTGTCCCGCTTGAACGTCGTGTGTCTTTGACATTGTCTTTGCACGGCAGTGAGGCAAGCGTTGAGGCCAATCTTCGTGCCGTAGCTGTTGCCGGTGAGTTGTTTGTGACTACTCTTGAGCCTATTTTGTTATCGGTTGCTGATTATGGTTTGGGCGCGGGTGTGGCAGCTCTGCAGGAGCTTGCCGGTTTAAAAGCCATTGCTAGCACTATTCCGGTCACCGTGAATTTGCGGCTCATGCGTGATTAACACGACCTAATTGAGGGCCGAGTAATTACTGCAAGCCGGCCGCCAAGCCCACGGCTTGAAGCTGCCCCTGATAGCGACTTGCCTTAGTCAAATCACCCTGAGAGTGCAGGTAGCCAATAAGCGCATACAACACATCAAGGTTACCCGGTTGCTTCTGATTGAGTTTTTCCAGTAGTGCGATGGCATCCTTTGGTTTGCCCGTATCGTGTAGCGCAACTGCATACACATAGCGATGTCGGCTCCCTTGGGTCTCGGTATCTGCCGCTCGCTTAAGGTGAATTAACGCGGTCTCGGTGTTGCCGGCGCGAATCTCCAGCAGCCCCAAGGTGTGATGAAGTACGCCTGCGTCGGGTAGTGAAGCTATACCATCAAGTAGCACGCGGCGGGCTTCTTGTTCGCGATTGGTTTGGCGCAATAAATCGGCCAAGTTTGCCCGCGCCGCAACCAGTTGTGGATTGATACGCAGCGCCTCCGTTAGTGCTTGTTCCGCTTGGCTCAGCCGGCCTTGGGCTAGCCAAAAATTGGCGAGTTGTAACTGCACCGATGGCATATCCAGATGTTGACTCTGTACAGCTTCATACTCGGCAAAAAGGTCATCTAGTTCTGGCAAATCTTTGGGCCTTAGGGCTTGCCGTGGCATGCCCGCCAACTGCTCAGCCACGGCCATGCGCACCGCGAGGATCGGATCGTCAATGAGTGTGCGCAACAGTAAATAGCGTTGCTGGGCCTCCAAGCCGGCAGTGGCTCTCACCGCACTGGCGCGCAACAGCGGATCGTCACTGCGGAGCATCAGAGCTGCCGTTTGTGCGAGGTCGGGTGCATTAAATTGGCCATAGTGTTCAATGGCGGAGGCGCGTAATAGCGCACTGGTCTCGGGGTCGGCGGCAATCTGCTTGAGTGAGGGCAGGCTTCTGATATCACCACGCTGCGCACTGTGAAACGCGCGGGCCGGGTGACTACGGCTATCGGCGAAGCTAATTCCCCAGTCTTTCATGGCAGAAAACGCCCAACTTGCGGTCTTATCTTCATGGCATAGATTACAGGCGTTAGGGCTGCCCGTTGTAAGGGACAAGTCTGGCCGTGGTATGCGCATGCTGTGATCTCGGCGCCAATCCACGCCCATGTAGAGACGATCTGGCATATGGCACTCAACGCATGCCGCACCAGCTGAGGTTTTGGCATGGCGATGGTGGTTCTCGCTGTCGTATACCGCGGGTTGATGACACTGACCACACAGGGCATTACCTTGTGCGTACAAGGCATTGCTATGAGGGTTGTGGCAATTACTGCACACCACGCCTGCTTGGTGCATCTTGCTCTGAATAAATGACCCGTAAACATAGACTTCATCGCGAATCTGCCCGTCCGGGTAGTACAAATTGGCATCGAGGGTGGCAAGGCGGTGCGTTGCTAATAAATTGGCACCGTAGTGATAGTCGCCTAGGGTGCTACGTCGCGAGTGGCAGCGCCCGCAATTATCAATTTGTGTGTTGTCGGTAAGCGTTGATTGCCGCTGGGCAATGGCAGCCCCCTCGGGAAAATGCCACTCGCCCCGTGCGGCCAAGCTCATGGTAAAGCCCGCGTGTGCCAAACCGTCGAGCTTACCGTCTTGCACTGCAGTGACGTGCTGGCTCCCCGGGCCATGACAAGCTTCACAGCCCACATCGATCTGATCGTATTGGGTCGTGAAGGTACGGGTGCTGGCGTTGTAGTTCTTTTTTACATTGGTGCTATGGCACTCAGCGCAGCGGGTATTCCAGTTGTGATAAGGACCCGTCCAATGTAAGGGGTCACCGGCCACTATAGGCGCTTGGTCGGCATAAATATGATACCAGCGTTGACCGCCCTCTATAGCATCGCGGGAATCCCAAGCCACGCTTAGCGCCTGCAGGCGTCCACCCTCGAGTGGTAGGAGTAACTGCTGCAATGGGTATACACCAAAAACGTAGGCGACGGGATAGGACTGCATCTCGCCCTGCTCATTGTCGGTATCTACCCAGTACTTTCCGTCTTTTTGGTAGAAGCGCGAGGTTACCGTGCCATAGGTGAAGTTGGCATTCTCGAAGTTGCCCAATACGGTTTGTTCGTTGGCCACTTGCATCGCCAGGTCGTGGTGGGAGTTTCGCCAGTCTGCCTCGGCCTGGCTGTGGCAGCCGGTGCAGGCCTCGTTACCCACATAACCGTTTTCGGCTAGGGCGAAAAAAGACGGGACTAATGCAAGGATCAGTATTGCGAACCACGAAGGTGATCGCCAAAAACGTGACAACAAAACAGCTCCGGGTTGAGTGACTCAGCTCCACAAGGTAGCACAGAGTATATCCACTCCCGCTAGTGCACCTCCAGCCAGCCATTTCGCCAAGTGATCGGCTACGTTATTGAAGTGCACGTCAGGCGCAGCGGGTGGTCGTGCAAGCCAGTTGCTTGTCAATTGACTGTCTAGGCTGTCCATGACGGTTGCATAACCTAGCTCTAGCAGGGCAGCAGCGTTTGATTGCTGCTCCATTTGGCTAGCAAGTGGCTTGCTCAAAACCGGATTGTGCCAATGTAAACACTCCGATATCAATTCAAACCCGCTATTACAAATAACTCCGCGAGCGCTAGCTAGGTCACATTTGAACCCTGCGATGTTGGCTTTATGGCGACTGACGTTGCCCACAATGCCATCATCAAGATCCGGCGAGTATTGCTTAAACCTGAAGCGGTCAAATTGCTGGAGCCAGCGGGTGACGGTGTCCTGATTCTCAAAGGGCAGATACACCAATACATGATCATTGCTGTCGCCCGATTCGAGGGGCGGTAGGTCAAGAATTGGGGGGCAGTGTGTGGGGATTAAAGGCAGACCAGTGCAGGCCAATAGGTCGACTAACGGGAGCAAAATGGTGCATCACGGTACGCTGCAGCCAGTTGGCACCGGCCACTGGGGTGTTGGCACCAAAGGCATATTGGTGGCCAATGCCAATTACCTCGCGGCCTTTAAGCCGCGCGGCCCATGCCACAACCGGTTCGTAATCGGTGACGATTAAATCGTATTCATCAACGGCGAGTGTGCGTACATCGTTGATAAAAGTGACAATGTTGTTGTGACGCACAGTTTTGCCGATCTGCAGCCGGCCACCTTCTGTGACAAAGGTTAAACCTCTGCGATGTTGAAACTCACCAAAGGGTGCCATATCGAATAACCGGTCTTTGGATCTGCCGGAGAACAGCCAAGTGACCTGCACATTATGGGACGCGAGCGCAGCCGCCATTGCCCGCGCGCGGCTGATATGTCCCTGCCCGGTAGCTTGCACACCATAGAGAATTTTTAGTGGCGTGGATGACGGAGCTCGTTCATTGGCAACATTGCCAGCATCAAGGTTCACGGCGTTAGACAAACTGAAGATAGTGGGCCGTTGCTAGTGCCACGCCGCTTCCGAGCAGCGCACCGGCCACCGTATCACCGGGAAAATGCACACCTAAGACCACCCGTGACAGCGCAACAAAAGACGCCCAGACGTAAAGGACAATAAACGGACCACCCAAAATAATGCCCGTTGCTGTGGCGAGGCAAAATGCTGCGGAGGTGTGGCCCGAGGGGAAACTAAATCTATCAGACGCGGTAATTAGGCTTTTAAAACCGGGCATGTACTCCTGCGGTCTGCGCCGCTTGAGTTTGTTTTTTAAAACCACGTAAAAAAGGCGTTCAACAGCCATTGCTGCTATTACCAAGCTTAAATACTGAGAACTATCAGCGGTATCCAAAGCCACAAATAACAGCGGTAATGGCACATGAAGAAAGCCATCACCCGTGCGTGAGATAACCTTTGCGATCTATTGTGCCGCATGCCATCGACACCCATGGGTGAAGATACGACCAAACAGCCGCACGTCTACCGCCTGCAATGTTGCTAAGATTGCCATGCGCCTAGATTCAGCTTGGCGTGTAACAGCCATGTGACATTTAGATGGCGATTGTGTGAAATTTCACTAGTTACGCTTGGATGAGCCTGACACGAGCGTGGCGCTAAACACTAAACACGGCTGAGGGTATCCATAGTACAGAGCCCAACGATGCCCTCTTTGTTTGGTCTGGCGGCATTGAGTAATGATCAGACACACCCACTTGGGGGTAAGCGCGTGCTCAGGTGACGCGGTAATATGGCGCCACACAGTTTCTGGGTGCAACATGAAGATAGGTATTTTAAAGACAGACGCCGTGCGGCCTGAATGGGTGCCCACCTATGGCGAATATCCCGATATGTTCGTGCAGTTATTTAAGCGCGTAGATCCGGCATTGACCTTTGAAACCTGGGATGTTGAACAAGGGCAGCTGCCCACCAACATCGACGACATTAGCGGGTTTGTTATTACGGGCTCCAAAAGCAGTGTGTATGACGATAAACCCTGGATCCGTCGCCTTGAGGCGCTGGTGCGTCAGTATCACGCAGAGAATCGTAAGTTGGTGGGTATATGCTTTGGCCATCAGCTCATCGCGCAAGCACTGGGGGGCGTCGTTGATAAGTCCCCTAAAGGTTGGGGCGTGGGCGTTCACAGCTATGATTTGACCGACACTACACTTGCCGCCGATGGCAAAGGTGGCGCCGTGCATCTGATTGCTTCGCACCAAGATCAGGTAATGAGAGCCCCCGCTGAGGCTAACGTTATTGCCTCCAATAATCACTGCGACATTGCCGGAATGCGGATTGGCAATAATGTGCTCACTTTTCAGGGTCACCCTGAGTTCATCCCCGACTACTCGCGCGCGATTATGCATTTTCGGCGACCCATGATTGGCGATGAGCGGGTCAATGAGGGTTTGGCCTCGCTGGAAACAAACCAGCACCAAGGCGATCGGGTCGCGCGCTGGCTAGTGGACTTCTTGCGTAACTGAGGTCTTACCAGCTACCGGTATTTTCCATCGATATCCAAGGTTCTTGTGGGGGAAGGCTTTCCCCGTCTTGCAGGAGCTCAATGGATATCCCATCGGGTGACCGTACAAAAGCCATGTGGCCATCTCGCGGTGGACGATTAATTGTAACGCCACTATTCATCAGCCGTTGGCAAACGTCATAGATGTTATCCACGCAGTAGGCTAGGTGCCCGAAATTCCGACCGCCATCATAGTTTTCAGCGTCCCAGTTATAGGTGATTTCCAGCAGTGGGCTCTTGGTGCTATTGGCGTGATCGACATCGTCAGGCGCGGCGAGGAAGACCAGAGTGAAGCGACCTTGTTCGCTATCGTAGCGATTGACCTCTACCAGTCCTAACTTGGCACAGAAGAAATCTAGGGTCGCATCCAAGTCGGAAGCTCGAATCATCGTGTGTAAATAGCGCATAGTGTGATCTCGAAGAGCAACACGTGCAGTGTAACGTTGTGCTGTGTATTTGTCTGTCGCCGCTGCGCTGTCAAGCGCCATGGGTTACCAGACTAAAGCTCCCCTGCGTTTGGGTCTTCAAGGTACAATCAGGTCACTCTGGTACCCTCGCTGTACCTCAACCCCGATTACACGAGTTCATATTTTTATGTGGTTTCGCAATGTCCGCCCCTATCGCCTACCCGAGCGTCTTGGTTTAAACGCTGAGGAATTGGCACAGCGCTTATCTTCGCGACCTTTTGTGCCCTGCCGTCCGGCTCAGCCCCAGAGCAGTGGTTGGGTGGGAGCGTTGGCAGACTCTGCTGAGGCGTTAGTGCATGCGGCAGGACCTTTTTGGTTGGTCCGGTTACAGCGTGAAGAAAAATTACTGCCGGCTTCGGTGATTCGAGACGAAGTGAATAACCGTGTTGCTCAAATTCAAACGGCTGAGAGTCGCAAGGTGTACCGCAAAGAAAAAATGACCATTGCCGACGAGGTAACGCAGGATCTTATGCCGCGCGCCTTTACCCGCAGCAAGGCAATTGACGCTCTGATTCACGAAAAAGACGGCTGGATTTGGATAAACAACGCCAGTGCACCGCGCTGTGAAGATGTTTTGAGTGCGCTGCGCGATGCCTTGGGTAGCTTGCCTGCAGAGCTGCCAACAACGCGCAAAAACCCAGCAATGGTAATGAGTGAATGGCTACTTCACGACGCGCTGCCCGAGGGCTTTGAACTGGGTACAGAAGCCGATTTAGTGGAACCGGGTGAAGACGGTGGCGTGGTTCGCGCGCGCAGCATGATGCTCGATTGTGACGAGATTCGTTCGCATATTGAGTCGGGCAAGCACGTGCAGCGCTTAGCACTGACCTACCAAGATCGACTCAGCTTTGTGTTGGGGAGCGACTTGGTTATTCGACGTCTGAAATTTGGTGAAGAACTCGTGGGCGCCAATGACGACTTAAAGGACGATATGCTGGCGCGTCGCGATGCCGACTTTTTACTGATGTCCGAGGCTCTCGCTGAGCTTAACCCGGTGCTGCTTACGGCATTTGGTGGTTTAGAGGAATAGCTTGAAGGGCCAGGGCATTCGAGCATTGGCGATTGCCCAGATCGCTCTTGTTAGCCCGCGTATTCAGTTCTAAACGTGTCGAAGAGCGCAACCACGTACATCTATGATGCTAGCGCCGACGAACTCGTGAGCGACTACCCCCACGGTGGATAGACTGGCAGCAGACCGATAGAAAAAAGATGGATTCATACGTGTTTCCTCGTGTTCTTAGGCGACACAGCTGGAAGAGTGGTAGCGTCATGATACCTCCACAACCTTGGGCGCACTAAACATTGCTGCCGGTGGCGATATTTTGGCATGTTGGAGCGCCAGTCCGTCTCTAAGCGCAGAGTGGACAAGTTACTGATATCATTTGCCAGCGCCAGTAAGGCTACGCAATACACAAAATCGATAGAAAACGACGAGTCTGTGCAAGGGTTTTGTGCGCGGGGGATGGCTCGTCATGCGTTCTCAACCATCAATAAAGGAGCCGGTGTTGAAGCTTAAACCAGTGTTGAGAACATCGAGCCTATACAACAGGGTAGCAGTAATCCTATTGTTATTACTGACGCTCGGATGCGAGTCAGCAAGTGATGTGCGTCGCCTGCAGATAGCGCATACATTGGACACAGGGCATCCGGTTCACAAGGCCATGCAGCTGATGGCTGAGCGGTTGGCTGAGTACAGTCACGGCAAGTTAGCGCTAGACATCTACCCTAGCGGCCAGCTGGGCAACGAGCGCGAACTGATCGAGTTACTCCAAATGGGCTCACTCGCCATGACCAAGGTGTCGGCAAGTCCGCTGGAAGGATTTGTTCCGGTTATGCAGATTTTTAATATTCCCTATGTCTTTCGAAATGATGCGCACTATAGAGCTGTCCTAGACGGCGCCGTTGGACGCCACTTGCTCGAAGCACCTCAATCGGCGAGATTAAAAGGCCTTGGGTACTACGATGCAGGTAGTCGAAGTTTTTACACGGTCAACAGACCGGTGCTGACGCCCGATGATCTCGACGGGCTCAAGATCCGGGTACAAGAGAGCCGCACCGCTCTTGACATGGTACGCAGTTTGGGTGGCTCGCCAACACCCATCGCCTGGGGCGAGTTATATACCGCTCTGCAACAAGGCGTGGTCGATGGTGCTGAGAATAATCCGCCGAGTTTTTATTTGTCTAAGCACTATGAAGTCTGCAAATACTACACGCTCGATGAGCACACAGCGGTCCCAGATATCCTGTTAATGAGTACTAGCGTCTGGGACGCCTTATCTGAAGAAGAGCGTAGTTGGTTGCAACGTGCAGTGGATGACTCGGTAGATTATCAGCGCACATTATGGCGGCAGGAAAGTGACGCTGCGTTGGCTGCAGTAGAGGCAGCGGGGGTAGAAATCATTCGCCCTGATAAGGCGCTGTTTCAGCGCGAAGTGACAGCAATGCAGCAGTCCTTTGCGGGTACAGAGGTCGGCGATTTGCTCGAGCAAATTAATAAAACTGAGGTGAATTTCGATGGCTGACGTGGTTGCGGCGTTGCTCCGTAGAGCCTTGATTTTGTTGATGTCGTTACTGGTGGTGACCGTTTCTTGGCAGGTACTTTCTCGCTATCTGTTGGCCGAACCGAGCTCATGGACAGAGGAGGCGGCTCGCTTTTTACTGGTGTGGATTGGCATCCTCGGAGCCGCTTACGTGGCTCATGCGCGCGAGCACCTTGCGATTGATATTTTGCCACGCAAACTCTCGGGCAAGGCTCAATGGTGGCTACGGTTATTTATTGAGTTGGCGATTATGGCATTTGCAGCGAGCGCTATGATTTTGGGCGGTGGTAGGCTCGTCCTCATTACCTGTGAGTTGAATCAAGTGACACCGGCGTTAGGTATGCCAACGGCTATCCTTTATTCGGTGGTGCCACTCAGTGGCGTACTTATTGTCGCGTTTGCTATTGGCCACATACGTGAGTTAATCACCGGCAATGCGAGGGAGATGGGCTGATGGTTGAGCTGGTGTTGGTGGTGGTGTTTTTCTCGCTGCTTGTGTTGGGGGTGCCTGTTGCTTTTTGTATTGGATTGGCAACGGTTTCTGCGCTGCTGCTTTCTATTGACCCAGTCGCTGCGTTGACCACAATTGCCCAGCGCATGGCTGGGGGTATTAATAGCTTCGCACTGTTGGCAATACCGCTCTTTATTTTGTCTGGCCAGCTCATGAGTTCGGGCGGCATTGCTCAGCGCTTGGTCACCTTTGCTCGTAGCGCCATTGGCCGGTTACCCGGGGGTCTTGCATTCGTTAACGTCATCTCATGTACATTGTTTGGCGCAATTTCGGGGTCGGCGGTAGCGGCTACCTCTGCTGTTGGTGGGGTGATGGTGCCGGCGATGGAAGACGACGGCTACGAGCGTGAGTTCAGCGCTGCCTTAACAGCAACCGCCGCCACCACCGGTTTGCTCATTCCCCCGAGTAATATTCTCATTGTCTATGCCGTTGCGAGTGGCGGTGTTTCGATTGCCGCGCTGTTTCTTGGAGGGTATCTCCCTGGCTTGTTGGTAGCGCTTTGCTTGATGGCCGTGTGCGCGGTCTATGCAAAGCGACGGGGTCTGGGTGGTGATCATGCTACTCAACCGCCACCGATGATCCCTAGTTTGTTGCAGGCAGCCCCCAGCTTATTACTTATCGTGGTTGTGATTGGAGGCATTATTGGGGGAGTGTTTACTGCTACCGAAGCCGGCGCCATTGCCGTACTTTATGCGTTGGTACTGTCACTGCTTTACGGTGAGATTACCCTAGGCCAACTACCCGATATTTTATTGCGAGCCAGTCATACAACGGCTGTCGTGATGATTTTGGTGGGTACCTCAATAGCCATGTCTTGGTTGCTGGCTTTTCAAAATGTGCCCACACAGGTTGCAGAGGCGTTGATAGCTCTGAGCGACAACCCATTGGTGTTGTTACTACTTATTAACCTCGTGTTATTAGCTGTGGGTTCCTTCATGGATATGACACCGGCAGTGCTTATCTTCACGCCCATTTTCTTGCCGGTTGCAGTGCAGCTAGATATGTCGCCGCTCCATTTTGGCATTATGATGGTTTTGAACTTGTGTATTGGTCTGTGCACACCGCCTGTGGGTAGTGTTCTGTTTGTCAGCTGCGCGGTCGCCAAGACCACTATTGAGCGCATGATAAAACCCCTTATTCCAATGTATGTTGCTATGGTCGCTGCCTTACTGTTAGTGACCTACGTTCCCGAGTTCAGCGAAGCGCTGCCCACGCAGTTAGGTTTCTACGAATGAGCACAGTGCACACCGGTGGGGTGGTATCAATTGGTGAGTGTATGCTCGAACTGAGTGAGCCCGCGGGTGTGAGTGGCGATGCGCATTTACGCCTTAGGTTTGGTGGCGATACGCTCAATACGGCTATTTACATGGCTCGGCAATCGGTGCCGGTTAGCTATATCACGGCGCTGGGTGATGATCGTCACAGCGACTGGCTCATTGAACAGTGGCGCAAAGAGGCAATAGACGTCTCACACGTCGAGCGCCTGCCGGGGCGTCGCCCGGGCCTTTATTGGATAAAAACCGACGAGCAAGGTGAGCGCGAATTTGCTTATTGGCGTGCTGAGGCTCCGGTACGGCAGTTGCTTGACGACCGTGACAGAGTCGCACGCGTTCAGGCCGCAGTAGCTGGTGCGTCTTTCGTCTATCTGTCGGGTATTACCCTGTCGCTTTTTGATGACGTTGCGTGGGGTGTGTTGCTCGAGTTGTTGAGTACAGCCAGCGATGCTGGCGTGACCGTATGCTTTGACGGCAACTATCGACCGGCCGGGTGGGTGAGTAAATCGCAAGCCAAAGAGCGATTTGAATCACTCTATCCATACCTGGCAATTGTGTTGCCCACCTTCGACGATGAACGGCTACTCTTTGGTGACGAGTCTCCCGAAACCACACTCACCCGACTGGCGAGCTATGGCATAGCGGAGATAGTTGTGAAAGACGGGCCCGCGGGGTGTCTAGTTGGGCACGGAGGCGATCAATTTTGGGTAGCGGTACCTAAAGCTATAACGCCCGTGGATACCACGTCGGCCGGGGATTCATTTAATGCCGGATATTTGGCAGCACGTTATCTCGGGCTCGCGCCGGTTGCCGCCGCAAGTCGGGGTCATAACTTGGCCGCTGTTGTCATCTCTCACCGTGGTGCAATTGTACCCAAGGCGAGCATGAAGCACCTTTGATGGACAAAGCCATGAAAATACCTAAACACTAGAATTGCACTAATCATTGCCCGCGCCAATCGATAGCACCTTGTGCTCTTACTGCGTTCTTTTAGGCTTTATGCCCCTCTCGATATCCCTCTAAAAATACGCCGAATAACGCACAGATGTAGTTGATCTGATCGGTCAAACGATGATCGCTATTAACCAAGTGCAATGTCGCGGACATTGCTTCAGCAAAGTGAATACTATGCTGCACAGGGACAACTTCGTCACGCCATCCATGCACTATTTCAACTGCACAGGGAGGTATGCTTAATGCCGGATAACCGGGCATTCCGAAGGCGGGGGCGAGAACAAAGAGGGATTTAACCGGCAACTCTGATGCAACCGCGGTAGATACATAACCACCCATGCTAGACCCAACCAATATAGGCGGCTCTGTAAGGTTCTCAACAAGCTTTTTAAGCTTCGCCACTCTCGCTTCAGGGTCGTCTAAACCACGATAATCAATGCTGTGACATTCGAAACCCAGATGGGTGCCCACGTCTGACATTGCGAGGATCTTGTCGCCTTGCGGGCCCGACTCCTTTCCGTGGGAAAATAGGATTATTGGCATTGCTTCGTACTACCCTTTCATTTTCGTTCCCCATCATACGCTTAAATTTGCCAACCGAACGGCTTGAGTCGTGGTTGTCTCGCCTCAAATTCAGTTCTATGGCATCTCAGTTTGGGATACAACACCGCGTTTGTTGATAGGGTGGTCGACCCTGTGCGGTAGCCTTCTCGGTTGTTAGACTTCTATCCAACCAACTGTCAGCCAGATCAAAAAAGGTGTTGTCAGCCGATGTCTTTACATAACAAGCTCAAGCCTGGCCGGTACCGCCATTACAAGGGTGGCGAGTACGACGTCTTAGATATTGCACGCCACTCCGAAACCGAAGAGCTTTTGGTGGTTTATCGACCACGCTACGGCGAGCGGGCGCTATGGGTGAGACCGCTTGCTATGTTTACAGAGACGGTCACTGTGAACGGCGTTGATACGCCGCGCTTTGCGTTCATTGCACGCGCCGATTAGCCTCGCTGCTTGGTTTAGCACTACCACCTTGGAACAGCTCAAACACCCTGGTTTAGCAATAGCCGCTTGACTTAATTGTAGCCTCTACTATGCTTTCGCTGGGGGCTGCGAGATAGTCATTATTCGCAGGGCTTTAAATAACAAACGTAGCTATTGGCTGCGTTGCTAATAAAAGGCGACAGTAATGAACAGTATTGATTTAGGGCGCGTTATTTCTACAACAATCGATATCTACAAACGCGATTGGCTCATGCACATAGTGGCCACCTTAGTGTTTTCAATCGTTTCAGGATTTAGCTTTGGTTTACTTAATGGCACTCTCATGGCCGGATATTTTCGGGCTCTGAAAGCAACAGAGCAGGGTAATGCGTTTCAACTCGGCGACATGTTTAGCAGCTTCAACGATCAGCTTGGTCTCAGTCTGATTACGGGCCTAATTGCTACTGTGCTGGTTGCGGTTGGTTTCATTTTTTGCTTCGTCCCCGGCTTGTTGCTTTTACCCATGATCCCACTGGCTATTGGAGCGATTACGCTAGGAACAGAGACAGACGGCGTGGAGGCCATCAAGCGCGCATGGGAGCAGCTAAAAGAGAATTGGCTCATGGCTCTCATAACCATGATAGTGCTTTCTTTCCTGTCATCTCTTGGCGCAATCTTATGTGGTGTCGGCATCCTTTTAACTGCACCGCTTTACCTTGTGGGCATGTATGCGATGACGTCACAGTTGTACACCCAAGCGGACGATACTACAGCACCGGCTGGCACAGAATGAAGCGAGAAGCGGGTGGCGACGAGCCAACTCACAGCAGCTGACGCCTTTCAGTCGGACATGCGTCAAGCGTCGGCAGCAGTAATACTGCTTGCCGCGCTTGTTTTCATTGTTTTTCCTGTGCTGAAACTTCCGTGCTTTTTTGAAGCCGCTACCGGCGCGCCGTGTCCACTTTGTGGTGGCACGACGGCCATCATGCTAATGTGCGCAGGTGACCCGCTCGCTGCACTTTACAGCAACCCTGCAGTAACTTTGCTGTCGGGGTTGTTTATTCTTGCCGTGGTTGCTGAGATTATCACGCGCCATTTAAAACTAGCTGACTTCCGCCAGGGGTATCTGTCTGTTAGAGCGCATATTCCGGTTGCGGTAGCACTTGTTTCATTGGCTAGCTGGTTGTTGGTGATATTGAGGCACGTGACAAGTTAACGAGTTTTTTATTTCCGGTCCTGGCTTTCTCGTGGTCGGGCTATCTCGTGGTCTTGCTAGGAGTCTCTATCAAGTATCCGACAGCGGCTCCGCAGCGTGTAAACTCGCCAGGGTTGCGTGGAGCGCTAGCTCGTGACGCAGCACGTCAAACTGCGCATCAATGGTTTTTAGGTGGGCTTCCAGCGCAGTCTTCTCTCGGGTAATCAATAGAAACTGATCACTGACGCCCTCATCAAAGCGAGCTTGCTCTTGCGATAGCAGCGTTTCTGCTAGCGCCTCTTGCTGCCGACTGAGGGTCAGAATGTTGCGCGCGTAGTCCAGAGCTTTGAGACTAAGGTCTAGGTCACGCCGCAATTGCTCACGTAGCACTTGCTGCTCGTATTCGAGGGATCGTATCTCGGCATCGGCAATTGCCTCTCGGGCCTTGGCCGCACGTTGGCCTAGCGGCATGGAAAACGACAATCCCACCATCGACTCAGTGCCTGTGAGCGCCTCTGTGCCCTCACCGAGGTCACGCGCCAACTTAAGCTCCAAATCGAGTTGGGGTAGCGTCTCGTTTTGGGCAAGCCGGCGTTTATTGCGTGCTTGCTCTACCTGTGCTGAGAGTACTGCCAAGCCGGGATGTGCATCGATCGCACCCTTAAAACTTTCGCCGTTTGCACTCGGCATTGAGAATGGCCAATCGATATTAGTGGGTGGGGTGTCGATGACATCGCCATGATAGTGAGGTGTATCAGCCGTTCGCCAGAAGTAACCTAGGTTTTGGCGTGCCAATTCAAAACGCTGGCGTGCCTCGCGTTCCAGTAGCTGTCGGCGCAGCAGCGTGGTTTCAAATTCGGTAAGGTTAATTTGTGCAAGATCACCGCTGTGTACACGGGTTTGCACACCGTTAAGACGGCTTTCTGTTAACGATACCAAGTTTTGAACCACCGCCAATTTTTGATGGCTTTGATACCAACCTAAATAGGCCGAGACGCCATCGTAAATAAGCTTGTTAAGCTG
>Ga0181571_10000113_pt1 | contig 45815 bp, 51 predicted proteins | sample 101ome_17_FD_132440 | JGI IMG/M metagenome (GOLD analysis project Ga0181571, IMG submission 132440) | Coastal salt marsh microbial communities from the Groves Creek Marsh, Skidaway Island, Georgia - 101407AT metaG (megahit assembly) | ecosystem: Environmental > Aquatic > Marine > Intertidal... | reverse complement strand
TCACCAAAATACTTCGTAATCGCTGCCGTCAACGTCGTCTTGCCGTGGTCAACGTGACCAACAGTGCCGATGTTTACATGCGGTTTCGTACGATCAAACTTTTCCTTAGCCATTGCGCAGGCGCCTCGTGCTTTTGGGGGCCTGGGTGGCCCGTTTCAACATCGCGGGCGATGTATTGGGAATTGGTCAGAAAATCAAGCACCAGTTGCGGTTATTCTGCCGCGATTGCAGCATCGGGCAGAATGGTGACTGAAATCTCTTCTCCAATAGCGTCACCGCCCATATCGCTATCCTCCGAGTCCGGCGCCGCATCTTCATTCGCCGCTCCCATCGCCTCGGATAGGCCCTGTCGGTTCAGGATCGTTTCATCCTCAGGCAGGATTTCTCTGGTGCCGCCAAACCAATCTCCGTTCTCTCTGATAGTGCGTTCAATCGCGCGCGCCGCGTTGAAGGCCAGCCCGTCCATCTGCTCTTCAGCACTTAAGGTGATCCCTGAGCCAATTAACGGGATCCGGCAACATGGCTCGAAGACGGTGAGCTGAATTGGTTCTTCATTCAACTTGGTCTGTGTCGCATCCTCATAAAATGTCACCTCGAAAATCAGAACAGAGTTCGGTGCATACAGGATCGGGATGCCCGGTTCCGCCAACACATATCCCTGAAGTGCGATTGCAACATGATAATAGGCGTCGCCGTCGAAACGGGACATGCGCTCTTGCACTGCGCCTTTCACCTGCTCGACCCATACCTCACTCGCGACTTCACGCGACACCGGCCCAACCTGTAGGTTCGGCGCCACAACAATCGTATGCCCAAGCAGGAATCGGCCCACGGGGTCTGGCGTACGCGAAAGATCGTCTCGCGGCGCACCGCAGGCCGCCAGCACCAGCAGGGCAATCAACGACGCAAGAGTTCTCAGCATCCAAATCTCCTTGGCTTCGGCCATGCTAATTGTAGCGACCGCGCGAGGCAACAAACCTCATCGTGACGGCATAAATCCGCTCTAATTGAAACGGTTGTCCCGCGGGAATCCGCGTGGCGCCATGCGCCCAGTGCCTGCCCTCTTACCTATCCACTCGGCCAATTCGGTTTCTGTCCGCTTGCGCCCCGCCGGATCATGCCAGCTCAAACCTTCTTCCAGCACAAATGTCGTCAGGTCGGACAGTCCACCATCCTTGTATTTCTGCAAGCGGACCCCTTTGCCTCGGGCCATTTCCGGCAATTCGGAGATCGGGAAAATCAGCACTTTGCGATTCTCACCTACCACCGCAACATGGTCCCCTGTCACTGGCTTTACCGTCCGGGTGACGATCTTGTCCTTCACGTTCAGAACGACTTTCCCCGTCCTTGTCTGTGCAACGACCTCGTCTTCGGTCACGATGAACCCGTCCCCTGCCGAAGAAGCGACCACAAGCTTCCGTCCCGGTTTGTGAACCAGAATGTCCACGATCTCGGCTTCGTTGGGCAGATCAATCATCAGGCGCAATGGTTCACCCATGCCCCGCCCCCCCGGCAAGTTGGAAGCCGCAACGGTATAGAAACGCCCGTTACTACCAATGACCAACAACCTGTCGGTTGTCTCGGCATGGAATAGGAAGCGCCGCTCGTCGCCGTCCTTGAACTTTAGCTCGCTATCGAGCGCGATGTGCCCTTTCATCGCGCGGACCCAGCCCATCTTCGAACATACAACGCTGATCGGCTCTTTTTCGATCATCGCCTCCAAAGGTACTTCTTCAAAACTGCCAGCCTCGGCAAAGGTCGAGCGCCGAGCGCCACCTTCGGAATCCCGCCCAAAATGCTTGCGGGTTTCACGCAGCTGTTCAGCAATCTTGCCCCATTGCAGGTCTTCACTGGCCAAAAGGTCTTCGAGATCGGCACGCTCCTGCATCAAGGCATCGCGCTCCTTGACCAGCTCCATCTCTTCAAGGCGACGCAACGAGCGCAGCCTCATGTTAAGAATTGCTTCGGCCTGAACTTCACTCAGCGAAGGCTCTTCCCCTTCCGCGGGTTTGCCGCCAGCAAAAGGAGAAAGATAATCGGCTTCACTGCTTGCACGGCGATGATCCTTCCCCCAATCCTCAAACATCAGGGCCGCCTTGGGATCATCATCATAGCGAATGATATCGATCACGCGATCAAGGTTCAGGAAGGCAATGATCAGCCCTTCGAGCACTTCAAGCCGGTGGTCGATCTTATCCATGCGATGCCGACTGCGCCGCTGCAACACGTCCCGCCGATGATCAAGGAACGCCCGCAGAACCTCCTTCAGCGAGCACACGCGCGGCGTCACCCCATCTATCAACACGTTCATGTTCATGCTGAACCGTGTTTCGAGGTCCGAATTACGGAACAACATCCCCATCAACACATCCGGCTCGACCGTTCGGGCGCGTGGCTCCAGCACAATCCTGATATCGTCGGCACTCTCGTCCCGTACATCAGCCAACAAAGGAACCTTCTTCGTCTGGATAACCTCGGCAAGCTTTTCGATCAGCTTCGACTTCTGCACCTGATAGGGGATTTCTGTGACAACAATCTGCCACTGTCCCCGTCCGAGGTCCTCGATCTCCCAGCGCGCACGCAGACGGATACCGCCGCGTCCGGTGCGATAAGCCTCGGCGATCGCCTCCCGCGCCTCGACAATCACACCGCCGGTCGGAAAGTCAGGCCCGGGGACATATTCCAGCAGCGTTTCGTCCCGTGCATTCGGGGCCTTGATCAGGTGCAAACAAGCATCGATCAGTTCATGCAGGTTATGCGGCGGAATGTTCGTCGCCATCCCGACCGCAATGCCGCTTGCACCATTCGCAAGCAAATTCGGAAACGCCGCCGGCAGCACGACCGGTTCGCTCAACGTGCCGTCATAGTTGGCACGGAAATCCACCGCGTTTTCCGCCAAGCCTTCCATCAGCGCTTCGGCGGCTGCGGTCATCCGCGCTTCGGTATATCGGCTGGCCGCCGGATTATCCCCGTCAATATTGCCGAAATTCCCCTGACCATCGACGAGCGGATAACGCACATTGAAATCTTGCGCGAGCCGCGCCATCGCATCGTAGATCGCTGCATCGCCATGGGGGTGATAGTTCCCCATTACATCGCCCGAAATCTTGGCCGATTTTCGGAAGCCTCCGTTTGATGCAAGCTTCAACTCTCGCATTGCATACAGGATGCGCCGGTGAACAGGCTTTAGGCCGTCACGGGCATCGGGGAGGGCACGGTGCATAATCGTCGACAATGCGTAGGTCAGATACCTATCGCCGATTGCACGACGCAACGTTTCCGTGAAGCCCGTTGGCGCTATATTGGGGTCGAGAAGATCATCACTCATGCATGTTGTGTACCTCCACCCCAAGGCAGGGTAAAGCGGCACAATCGCTCAGAGTGATGTTTTGCAGGCGGCTCAACTTTCTCTATAAGGCAACGACGATTATTCTAGTCCGAAGGGTCGAACCTTGCGTTTGTTCATCATTTTGACCTTCGTCAGCCTCGCGTTCGCATATTATGTGATGTCCGGCGGGGCGGATTTCGTTCCCGCAACGCAGCCTGTGCGCATAGCGGATCGCCCCATCCCCGACCCGCTTCCGGTGCGGGAAACTGCCATCAACGATACCCCGACACCAACGGAAATCCGTATTGAAGACCCAGCACCGATTGAAGCCACGTCGACGCCTGCTCCCGAAATCGCCCCTGCCATGGCGACCATCGACGTTCCCGAAGACCAGTTGGAAACCAGCCCAGCATCGCCGGATCTGTCGGAGATCCAATTCGACAGTCTGGCAGACGCACTCGCGGAGTCGGTTGCAGGCACCACCACAGCAGAAACCTCCGAACTACAGCCCGAAGCCCCCACCCAAGAACAGAATATTCTTTTCGTCGGCGACTCGCGCCTCAATCTCCGCACCGGCCCCGGAACCGATAACGCCGTCCTTGTCACCATGAATCCAGGGACTGAACTCCTGCTCCTCAGCACCGGAGATGAAGGCTGGGTTCAGGTCAAAATTAGCGACTCCGGCCTGCAAGGCTGGACGGCTGAAGAATTCTTGGTTTCACGCTAGAAAGCACCATAATGCAAAAACGCTCAATCCTGATCACCGGATGCTCTTCCGGCATCGGTTACGCCGCCGCGCACGATCTGCGCAATGCGGGCTGGCAGGTCTTTGCCAGCTGTCGAAAACAAGCTGACTGCGACCGGCTCATTGCAGAAGGCTTCGACGCGCCGCTCATTGACTACACCGATCATGCAACCATCGAAGCAGGACTGGGAGAAGTCCTGGCCGCGACCGGCGGCACGCTGGATGCGGTCTTTAACAATGGCGCCTACGCGCTTCCCGGCGCGGTCGAAGACCTTCCGATCGATGGCCTCCGAGCGATTTTCGAGACCAATTTTTTCGGCTGGCACGAGCTAACCCGCCGCGTCATCCCGATCATGCGGGCGCAGGGCCACGGCAGAATCGTCAATTGCTCCTCGATTCTTGGCTTCACTCCCTTCAGATGGCGCGGCGCATACGTCGCGACCAAATTTGCGCTCGAAGGATTGTCTGATGTTCTTCGCATCGAACTGCGCGGAACGGGAATCCATGTGGTGCTGATCGAGCCGGGTCCGATCACTTCAAGGATCCGGCAAAACGCCGCCCCCCATTTCGAACGCTGGATAGACTGGGAAAACTCCGCCCTCTCGCGACTCTACAGCAAACTGCGCCACCGCCTCTACGAGGAGCGCGGGAAGGATCGATTCGAACTTCCTCCGTCGGCGGTCACCGCAAAACTCTTGAAAGCGCTCAATTCCCCTGCACCAAAGCCGCGCTATTTTGTCACGCTACCGACCTATGTAATGGGAGCGCTGAAGCGTATCCTGCCGTCACGAACGTTCGATTGGCTCGTCGCGAAGGGCTAGCCCCTTCCCTTTGTGAAAGGGGCTGCTAGATCGGCGTTGAGAAACGAAAAGGAAATCCCATGGCTGACGATCCCCTCTTCTACGTCGTTGCCGTTGCTTGCCTCGGAGTGGCCGCCATCCTGATGTTTGGCATTGGCACCTTCGGCAAAGGCGGCGACTTCAACCGCAAATATGCAAACCGGATAATGCGCTGGCGCATCGGTGCACAATTCGTCGCCGTGATCCTGATATTGCTTTTCGTCTACATCCGGCGCCAAGGAGGATAAGATGGTCGTTCTGAACAAGATTTATACCAAAACCGGCGACGCTGGCGAAACAGCACTCGGCAACGGCACGCGTGTACCAAAGCATTCTCTCCGTGTTGAAACTTACGGTACAGTGGACGAAACGAACGCAACCGTCGGTATTGCCCGCCTCCATGCGGATAGTGACTTGGGCGCCAAACTAGCAGCGATTCAGAATGATCTTTTTGATCTCGGCGCAGACCTGTGCCGCCCCGACATGGATAAAGACGCCGAAGCACCCTACCCCGTTCTGCGAATGACCGACGCCCAAGTCGCGCGGCTCGAAGCTGAGATCGACGAAATGAATGACGCGCTTGAACCCCTGCGCAGCTTCATTCTGCCTGGCGGATCTGCATTGGCGGCACATCTGCACCTCTGCCGTACCGTCTCCCGCCGCGCTGAAAGACTGGCAACCGATCTCGCAACCCAAGAAACCGTAAACCCGGCGGCTGTTAAGTACCTTAATCGACTTTCAGATTGGTTCTTCGTCGCCGCGCGGATCGCAAATGATGACGGGCGGTCGGATATCCTTTGGGTTCCCGGAGCCAACAGATAAATTCGGCCCATTCAGGCAAACGTGGCGTCGGCGAACCTCGCCGCGTCGATTTTGCACTGTTTTCTCCTTTCGGGCCTTGCTAACACCTCCGCGAATGCTTTTGCGTCTGCAGAATTATAGGGAGTTACGCCGATGAAGGTCTTGGTACCTGTTAAGCGCGTGATCGACTACAACGTGAAAGTCCGTTTTAAGGCGGACGGATCGGGTGTTGATCTTGCCAATGTCAAAATGTCGATGAACCCGTTTGACGAGATTGCCGTTGAAGAGGCCATTCGTCTGAAAGAGGCTGGCAAGGCCGAAGAAGTGGTCGCGGTGTCGATTGGCGTGAAGCAGGCGCAGGAAACCCTCCGCACTGCACTCGCTATGGGTGCTGACCGCGCGATCCTCGTCGTTGCCACCGAAGACGTGCATCAGGACATCGAGCCGCTGGCGGTTGCGAAAATCCTCAAAGGTGTTGTCGACGCGGAGCAGCCCGGCCTTGTTCTCTGTGGCAAGCAGGCAATCGACAATGACATGAACGCCACCGGCCAGATGCTCTCTGCGCTTCTGGGCTGGTCGCAGGGCACCTTTGCCTCCGAGCTGGACGTTGACGGCGACAGCGCCAAGGTGACCCGCGAGGTCGATGGCGGCCTGCAAACGATCTCGGTCAAGATGCCTGCGATCATCACCGTAGACCTGCGCCTCAACGAGCCGCGCTATGCGTCGCTTCCGAATATCATGAAGGCGAAGAAAAAACCGCTCGATGAAAAGACACCGGCCGATTACGGCGTTGATGTTACGCCGCGCCTGACCATCGTCGGCACCAGCGAGCCCGAAGCACGCAAGGCGGGCGAGATCGTCGGCAGCGTCGATGAGCTTGTTGCGAAACTCAAAGAAGTGGGAGCTGTGTAATGTCTGTACTTCTTCTTGCCGAAGTGACCGATGGCGTGCTGGCAATGGATGCCACCGCCAAGGCCGTCACCGCCGCCAAAGCCATTGGCGATGTGACCCTCCTCTGCGCAGGGGCCGCTGCTGCCGATGCCGCCAAGGAAGCTGCCACTATTGATGGCGTCTCCAAGGTTCTCGTCGCCGAAGACGCGATCTACGGCCACCGCCTTGCCGAGCCGACCGCCGCTTTGCTCGTCGCGCTTGCGGATGATTACACGCACATCGTCGCGCCTGCGACGACCGATGCCAAGAACATCTTGCCGCGCGTTGCGGCGCTTCTGGATGTGATGGTGATCTCCGATGTCTCCGCCGTTGTGGATGCCGAGACCTTCGAGCGTCCGATCTATGCAGGCAACGCGATCCAGACCGTCAAATCGACCGATGCAAAGAAGGTTGTCTCGTTCCGTACCTCGACCTTTGACGCTGCCGGCACCGGCAACGCCGCACCTGTCGAGGCCATTGCTACCGTCGCTGATCCGGCGCTGAGTGCATGGATCGAAGACCGTGTCGCTGCCAGCGACCGCCCCGAGCTGACCTCGGCGGGCGTCGTGGTTTCGGGTGGCCGTGGCGTCGGCTCCAAGGACGACTTCGCCATTATCGAAAGGCTGGCCGATAAGCTGGGCGCCGCTGTTGGTGCGTCCCGCGCCGCAGTTGACTCAGGCTTTGCCCCGAACGACTGGCAGGTTGGTCAGACCGGCAAGGTTGTTGCCCCTGATCTCTACGTCGCAGTCGGCATCTCCGGCGCCATCCAGCACCTTGCTGGCATGAAGGACTCGAAAATCATCGTCGCGATCAACAAAGACGAAGAAGCTCCGATCTTCCAAGTGGCCGATTACGGCCTCGTGGCTGACCTATTTGACGCCCTTCCGGAGCTCACCGAGAAGCTTTGATCTGATCATCGATTTGTAATTCTGAAGGCCCGTCATCTTGGCGGGCCTTCTTTTTTCCAACAATGCCTCAATCTCTGGGAGAAGTGCTTCGGCTGCCGCACTATGTGCAGCCTCGTCCAGATCCTCGCCTGGGACGGAACTGTCACGCAATGAAAGGAACGGGCGCTTCAACCGCGGTTTCCCGACCGGCGGCGCAATCTCAACAAACCCGTCCGCATGATGCGCCACCGCCTGAACCATCGAGCGCGTGACGAACAGCGGATCGCGCGACATCGGATCGCGTAACAGATCCCAAGGTTGATCGCTCAACGGCCTGTCGGAAAGCCAGTAAAGCAGCACCGGCGCCTCAATCTCACGGATCAAGGCCCGCAATCGCGCGACCCAAGCCTGCCTCAATTCCTCAACAACAGTTTCAAACCTTTCGTAAGACACGCTGTATAACGAGCCAAGCAAATGGCGGGTGAACGTGAACTCAGAAAAATCCACCTCGCTATACAACGCTGAAAGCACGGTTGATGGGGCAACAAGCCTGTCATTGCGCCTCGGATGCACGCGGTAGAACCTGTTTGAGGTGTTTTGCGCGCCTACTATCTGAATTAGGCAAATCCGCGCAGAAGAAGCAGCCTCCAGCACGGACGCCTCGCGCATGAAGGCGTCCCAACCCGCGTTGCGAACCCCAAAATTCGCCACGGTCATCCCTGTGGCGGCACTCAAATGCGCGGTAACCGGACGCTCAATCTCGCGCCCGTATGTCTGCGATCCGCCAAGGCAGACAAGATAGTTTTCCGTAGCCGAAAGGCCCTCCCTGAGCTCCAACCGGGTTCGTCCGAAAATTCCCAAATCCTTCATTTGGACAAATCTGTCCAACGCCACATGTTCCATGTGTCGCACCTTTTTTCACTCACCAAGGGGGAGAATTGGCGGGAAAACCTTCCAACCTGTTAAAGTTCCATTTTGTAACGAACTTTCAAAGTTCATCGCCCTTGAAGGGTAGGCTAGCTGCGCCTAATGTGCGGGTGCAGCATGAAAGGTTGATCGTCATGGAAATCCAGAACGTCGGTATCGTCGGCGCGGGGCAGATGGGCAATGGCATCGCGCATGTATTTGCGCTCGCAGGTTTCAACGTCACCATGACGGACATAAGCGAACAAGCGCTGCAAAACGCATTGGCGCTGATCACCCGAAATCTCGACCGTCAGGTTTCAAGGGATCTGATTACAGAGGCTGAAAAAACGGGCACTTTGAATCGTATCAAAACTACGCCTGTTCTGACTGATCTAGGCCCCAATGACTTGATCATCGAAGCCGCAACTGAGCGCGAAACCATCAAAACTGCGATCTTCGAAGACCTGCTACCTCATATCAAACCCGAGACGATCCTCACCACCAACACTTCGTCGATATCGATCACCCGTCTTGCCAGCCGTACGGACCGGCCGGAAAAGTTCATGGGCTTCCATTTCATGAACCCTGTTCCAGTGATGCAACTGGTTGAGCTGATCCGCGGAATCGCGACCGATGATGCAACCGCTAAGGCCTGTCATGCCGTGGTCGAGCGGCTCGGGAAAACCGCATCTTCGTCAGAGGATTTCCCCGCATTCATCGTCAACCGCATCCTGATGCCCATGATCAACGAAGCGGTCTACGCACTTTACGAGGGGGTCGGTTCGGTAGCCTCTATCGACACGTCCATGAAACTCGGCGCCAACCATCCGATGGGGCCACTGGAACTGGCCGATTTCATCGGTCTGGATACCTGCCTTGCGATCATGAACGTTCTACATGACGGTCTTGCAGACACGAAATACCGTCCATGCCCTCTGCTGACAAAATATGTCGAAGCCGGATGGCTGGGTCGCAAAACTCAGCGTGGTTTCTATGACTACCGCGGTGATATGCCCGTCCCCACGCGCTAGATCGTGCTGGCAGCGGGCTAAAGCGTTAGGTCAGTTTTCTTCGTCGAATTTGTTCGCCACCAATGCGGCAATCGCCTCCATCAAGGCCTCAGCATCGTTTCCGGCGGTCGAGACCTCTATTTTGCTACCTTTTGAGGCCGCCAACATCAAAAGCCCCATGATGCTGTCCCCACCAGTGGACAAACCATCTTTGGAGACAGTCGCAGAGGCATCGAATTGTTCAACCAATTCCGACAATTTCGCTGACGCACGCGCGTGTAGCCCTTTGATATTTACAATCTCTAATTCGCGCGAGTTCATGATTGAAAACCCATGTCTGATGAAACGGTATGACTGTTAATATACTTCCGCCCTGCAACAAGCGCGGCCTCAACGGCATCAGGTACGGATTTGCTCCGGCACTTTGCCAGCTTGATCAACATGGGAAGGTTCATACCGTAAAGAATACGACGATTAGCTAGACTGCATGCGCGCAGCGAGAGGTTTGATGGAGAGCCGCCAAAGATATCTGTAACGATGACCACACCATCTCCGGTGTCGACTGTGTCAGCCGCGTTGCAAATTTCGTCTTGCTTGACCGCGCGATCATCGTCCGGAGCGATGGCAATAGCCTGTATGCCCGGCTGTACGCCCACAACATGCTCGATAGCCGCTAGGTATTCCCGCGCCAATCCGCCATGGGCAACAATCACGATCCCAATCACGAAGAAGGTCCCCTCTTGCTCAACGGTTCCTCGATCATTCTTTCTAGCTCTCGATGCCTCTTAGACACCTGCCACCCTTTTTCTGCAAGGGCGCGATAGACAGTTTCGAGCATCATAACCGACCGATGTTTCCCGCCCGTACAGCCAAAGCCAACCGAAAGGTGGGTTTTTCCCTCCTCTTGGAATGCCGGAAGCAACGTCTCCATCAGCCCTAGGACATGGCCTTCAAAAGGTGCGAACCTTTCATCTAGGCGCACAAAATCCGCAACCTGATCATCCCGTCCGTCCTTTTCACGCAGCAGAGGATCCCAGTGAGGATTGCGCAGGAAACGACAGTCAAAAACCATATCAAGCCCGCTCGGGAGGCCGCGCTTGAAGGAGAAAGAATGCAGCGTCACCCCCATGATCGCGTTGCCTTCGCTCCCGAACCAGCGCAACAGCTCATCCCGCAGGTCATGCGGCGTCATCTGCGTCGTATCGATGACAAAGTCAGCGCGCTCTCGAACCGGCGGTAGCAATTGCATTTCGCGGCGAATCCCCACGACTGGCGCATCTTCCGGTGCCAATGGATGCCGCCGCCGTGTTTCCGAGAACCGCGCAACAAGCCTGTCCTCGGCACAATCCAGAAACAGCAGTTGAGGATCATACCGCGTATCATCCTCAAGATGCTTCAGAACCGACAACAGCCCATCAACATTGAAATCACGATTACGAACGTCGATGCCGAGGACCAAAGGCCGCGCCAACGGCTTTCCGGTTAGCAGCGCATCAATCAGGCTGAGGGGGAAGTTATCGAGCGCCTCATAGCCCAAATCCTCCAGCGCATTCACGGTCGTCGACCTCCCGGCACCGGATGGTCCCGTAACAAAAAGTACGCGCTGGGTTTGTTCCTGATCCACGCTGCTCTCGAGTTCTCAAACGCCTAGGTTCCGACCATAAAGAATGTAGTGCCGGATTGAAGCCGCGAAAGCGCTTCCTGCACCTTTGTACAGTAACGTCACTTTCTGCCCTGCTAGTTCTGTCGTCCGCAATGGCGGCAGCCTTTCTTGCTCCACCTTTGAAAGATCAACCACCAGCGTGATGGTGCATTCTTCTTCGAATGGGGCATTCAGAATGCCAATATGGCGCGCTTCGATCAAACCGCGCAGCGTATCGGGGCATCGCGCGACAATCCGTTCACCCTCTCGAACCACGATTGTTCTGTCATCAGCCACAAGCTTGGCACCGAGGGATATCAATTCGATCGCCAGCGCGGTTTTCCCCGAGCCGGAAGGCCCACGAATGAGCACTCCTTTACGGTCGATTGCGACTGTTGTGGCATGTATCGGGCTGGGTTCGGGCATCGTGCGCCCGCTAAATCGGAAGTCCGACGACAAACCGCGCGCCCAGCGGGTCAGAACCCGGGTCCGCTTCGGTCGGGCGGATGTTTTCAGCCCAAATCACACCGCCATGCGCTTCCACAATTTGTTTGGAAATGGCGAGCCCAAGGCCCGAGTTATTGCCGAACTGTTTTTCCGGCCGTTCCGAGTAAAAACGCTTGAATATCTTGGACAGTGCCTCGTCCGGAATACCCGGTCCGGTATCCTCAACCACCACCAGAATGCGGTTGTCTCGTTTTCGCGCCCAAACGCGAATTGCGTCGCCATCCTCACAAAACGAAATGGCGTTGGTTATCAGGTTGACGAAAACCTGAGCCAGCCGCCCTTCCAATCCTGTGAACATCAACGGTTCTGAGGGCATATCCGTGATGAACTCAATACCCTTCTCTTGCGCCTCACGGCCAAGGAACTCATTGATGTTGCCGATCATCTTCAGCAAGTTGAACTGTTCTTCTTCTTCCTTAACCAATTCACTGTCCAATCGCGACGCATTGGAAATGTCACTGACCAATCTATCCAACCGCCGCACATCATGCTCGATAATTTCGAGCATTTTTTCTCGTTGGTCTTCTCGTTTAGCGACCCGCATCGTCCCCACAGCGGACCGCAATGATGCTAGGGGGTTCTTGATCTCATGCGCCACATCAGCGGCAAACTGTTCGTTCCCATCGATGCGCTCATAAAGCGCCGCGAACATCCCGCGCAGCGCGGCCGACAGCCGCCCTATTTCGTCTGGTCGTGCGGTCAGGTCAGGTATCCTGATCCGGCTGGGTGACATCTTCCGCGCATTTTTGTCCCGCCCTAATTCTGCAGCGGCAGCAAGGTCCGCCAGCGGGTTTGCGATGGTTGAAGCCAATATCAAACTGAGCCCGATTGATACGACAATCCCGACCACGAACATCTGCAAAATGATTTCGCGTTCACGACGGACAAGCGAATCGACCTCCCCCGCCGCCGAGACGACAGAGACGACCCCAACCGGCGCACCGGACAACTGAATCGGCGTCGAAACGAGGAATACCGCGCCCCCAGCCGCATCGAGGTCCGTGCGAGCTTGGGTACCCAGAGACATCGCCAATTCGAGCACCGAACGCGCTTCTTCTTCCCGCATGACGCGGGTTTTGGGCTCACTCCCCTGCGAGATCAGCCCAATGATGCGCTCCCACCCTGAGTTGAGAAGATCAGTGATAAAGGTGCCACCGTCGTCAATCGATAGGCCGCCTACCTCGCCGCTGACAGGCGCCCGACGGGTCGCAACTAGCGTTCCAGCCCTGTCAAAAACAAAGACCTCGACACCATCACGCAGATCCAACCCGTCTAGAATACGCCTGACATCAACCTCCGCCGCTGCAGCAAATTCATCCGCTCCATTTGCCGGAAGTTGCACCTCGAAAACATCTGCGATCAGCTCCGCTTCGTTAACCAAGCCTTTGGCCCGTTGGAACGCGAGGTTGTCGCGTGAGGGGGTCAGTAACAGCACACCCGCCACCAAAATGATCATCCCCAACAAATTGAAGGTGATGATCTTTCGCGCCAGCGGCGACCTATTGAGCGTGATTAGCCCACGTCGGTTTCTCTGCGATTGCAGCTCTTTGTCATGGGTACGATCAGGCGAAACAAAGTCCTCACCAAGCGCAACATTGGGCGATTTCCGCGCCGCGCTGCGGACGGACTTCAAATCCCGAACGTCGATCTTGGGTGCGATCGTCATCCCCTATTCTTCGTTGTACCTGTATCCGATACCATAAAGCGTCTCGATTGCCGAAAATTCGTCGTCCGCTTGACGCATCTTTTTACGCAGCCGCTTGATATGGCTGTCTATCGTCCGGTCATCTACATAAACCTGATCATCGTAAGCGACGTCCATCAACTGATCGCGGCTCTTCACGAATCCGGGGCGTTGCGCCAGCGCTTGAAGTAGAAGGAACTCCGTCACTGTGAGAGAAACATCCCTTCCCTTCCACTTCACCGCATGGCGAAGCGGGTCCATGGTCAGATCGCCCCGCGTCATGACCTTTGCATCTTCCGCAGGTTCACCCCCATCCCCTGCAATCACCACCTGACGGCGCAGCAGCGCGCAGATTCGTTCAACCAGAAGGCGTTGACTGAACGGCTTCTTGACGTAGTCATCCGCGCCCATTCGCAGGCCCAAAACTTCGTCAATCTCGTCGTCCTTTGAGGTCAGGAAAATGACCGGCATCGACGTCTTTTGCCGCAGCCGCTGCAAAAGGTCCATGCCATCCATTCGTGGCATTTTGATATCAAGAACCGCCATATCAGGCAGTTTCTTGTTAAACGCATCAAGCGCAGCCTGTCCGTCGTTATACGTCTGGACCTCGAAACCCTCGGCTTCCAAAGTCATTGATACGGAAGAAAGAATATTGCGGTCATCGTCGACCAAAGCGATCTTGTGCATGGGCTTTAATCCCTTTTTGCTCGTTTAATGCCTGCCAATTTTTCCAGTGATTTTCGCCTTTTTGGCGAATCGATTCAATCACAATCTCGCGTGACCCCAGCATTGAGTCGTTCGAGTGGTAAAAAAAATACCTCAATCATGACTTTTTTGCCGCAGGGCTGAACGGCATCCCATATTGGTTGCGCTAACACGCAATTGGTTGCGCTAACTGCGACAACCGGTTCTTTTCTTAAAGAAAATCATGATGCTATGTGAACCCACGGAACCGAGTTGGCGGTTCACTATCAGGAGACAGACAATGGAAACCGGACAGGTCAACCCCACCATGAAGCTTGAGAACCAAGGCATCATGGGGCTCGGTTATGTCTATTACAACCTGATCGAGCCGGATTTGATGAGCGAAGCCGTCAAGAACGGCGAAGGCGAAATTGGCCAAGGCGGAACATTTCTCGTCTCCACAGGCAAGTTCACCGGACGCTCTCCCAAAGACAAACACGTTGTTCGCACCGCAAGCACCGAAAACACCATCTGGTGGGATAACAATGCCCCGATGGAGGCGGATGCATTCGAGCGCCTTTACGATGACATGATCGCCCACATGGGTGGCGGCAAATTCTATGTGCAAGATTTGTTCGGCGGTGCTGACCCCGCTCACCGGCTAGATGTCCGTGTAGTCACGGAACTGGCTTGGCACGGCTTGTTCATCCGTCACCTGCTGCGTAGGCCCGAGCGCGAGGAACTCAATTCCTTCACCCCGGATTTCACGATCATCAACTGCCCCTCCTTCAAGGCAGACCCCGAGAAACATGGTTGCCGCAGCGACACGGTCATCGCGCTGAATTTTGACCGCAAGCTCATCCTCATTGGCGGCACCGAATACGCAGGCGAGAACAAGAAGTCGGTGTTCTCCCTGCTCAACTACCTGTTGCCAGAGAAGGGCATCATGCCGATGCACTGCTCGGCTAACCACGCAGTGGGCAACCCTGTTGATACAGCGGTATTCTTCGGCCTCTCTGGAACCGGCAAGACAACACTCTCCGCAGATCCGGGCCGCGTGCTAATCGGTGACGACGAACACGGCTGGTCCGAGCGTGGCACCTTTAACTTCGAAGGTGGCTGCTACGCCAAGACAATTGGCCTCGACCCAGAGGCAGAACCTGAAATCTATGCCACTACCCAGAAGTTCGGCACCGTGATCGAAAACATGGTCTACGATGCCGAAACGAAGGAACTGGATTTCAACGACACCAGCCTGACCGCGAACATGCGGTGCGCCTACCCGCTGGAATACATCTCCAACGCATCCAGTACTGCCCTCGGCGGCCACCCGAAGAACATCATCATGCTCACCTGTGATGCTTTCGGTGTCTTGCCTCCGATCGCGCGGCTCACACCAGCTCAGGCGATGTATCACTTCCTGTCAGGCTTCACCTCCAAGGTCGCAGGAACCGAGCGCGGCGTAACAGAGCCTGAGCCCACCTTCTCAACTTGTTTCGGCGCCCCCTTCATGCCGCGCCGCCCCGAGGAATACGGCAAACTGCTCCAAGAGAAGATCGCGGCCCACGGCGCGACCTGCTGGCTGGTCAACACAGGCTGGACCGGCGGCGCCTATGGAACCGGATCGCGGATGCCGATCAAAGCAACCCGCACCTTGCTTTCTGCGGCCCTCGACGGCTCCCTGACCGAGGCAACCTTCCGCAAAGACCCGAACTTCGGCTTTGATGTTCCAGTAACGGTTGCAGGCGTCGACAGCAGCCTTCTCGACCCGCGCAGCACATGGGCAGACAAAGAAGCCTATGACAAACAAGCCACAAGACTGGTGGAAATGTTCGCAGAAAACTTCGAACAATACGTCCCCTACATCGACGAAGACGTAAAAGCAGCCGCGATAGGCTGAATCGTCTCGTCTTCAGGCAAAGTTCAAGGCCCCGCATCGCGCGGGGCCTTTTGCTTCATGGGTGGAAGCTCACCCCATTATCCCGCGGCGCAGAAGATTGGCCGCTGCGATCAGCAGCACTATCATCGTCACCTTACGAAAAGTCTGCTGATCAAAACGGTCATGCACCTTCAGCCCGACCGCCATCCCCAAGGTTGCAGGAATGATCAGCGCAAGCGAAAAGAGCGCGGTATCCCAGTTCAGGATGCCTGATTTGATATGCGCAACAACCAGCAAAACCGAACCAAGACCGTAAACAACACCCTGCACCCGCACATGTTCGATTTTCGGGATATCCAGCGCCGTAAGGTAAAGGATCGTCGGCGGCCCCCAGACACCAGACATACCGCCTGACAGCCCTGCAATCGCCCCGACCGCTGTATCAACCGGCGTGGAGCGTCTTTGCAAGCGGGGGCGCCATCCCAGCAGCTGGAGCGAAACGAAAAGCAGAACCGGCGCACCGATCACAATGAACATCAATTCGCGCTCCAACACGACGACAAGCTGCGCCCCAAGCGCGAGGGTGATCCCCCCCGCGATGAGGAAAATGCGAAACTGCACAATCGTTCGCCAAGCCTCTCGCGGGCCCTGCCGCCCTGCCTGATAGATGTTGGTGACGAGCGTCGGGAAAATAAGCCCCGCGAGCGCAAGATCCGGTGCAATAAACGTCGACATTCCCGAGATCATCAGGATCGGCATGGCAAACCCGACGATACCTTTCACCGTCCCTGCTACGAATGCGACGACACATGCGGCAAAGAAAAGCTGGACCGAAAGGGAAGCCAAGACCATATCCATGAAAATGATCTACCTTGATCACGCGATATGCGCAGCACCAATCTTCAGTTTCAAGAAGTCATTTTGCTGCGCAAAAATAGGTTTATTTTGTATTTTTGTTGCGCCGCGGATGCAAAGCAATTATTGCTGCGGTAGCAAAAAGGGGTCTTCGCGATGGCACATGACGGACAGGATATGACGATGACCATTCCCACACAGCTTGATGACATCATTACATTGTGCCGTGCTGCCGTCGCCCCTTGCGAAACGCTCCTCGATCAAGCGATCCAAACCCTTAGAAACGCGGTCACAAAAGACGGTCGCATCTCGTTCTCCGCGATCGAGCAGCATCAGTCTATGGCGCACGGCGTCGCGTGGCTCGCAACTTATGTCGAGTCGCTTCGGCAAATGGCAAACTGGGCCGAATCTCTAACCAAGGACGCACGCTTCGGCGAGATGGAGGGCCTGATCCTTCAAATCGGCTTTGGCGAGTACCTCAACCAAATCGTTGGTGGTATCCCCATGAGCCAAGGCGAGATCATGCGCCTCAATGATCTGGGCCTCGATGCTGCAAGCCTGCTTACCCCAGAGATCAACAACCTCCGTATGAACGGCAATACACAAGCCGCACGCGCACGGTTGGTCGCACTCATTCAGGAGCGCTCGGCAGAAACAACCTTCGGCGCGACTGGTCTTGATGAAGAGCTGGAAATGATCCGCGATCAATTCCGCCGCTACACCCAAGAGCGCGTCGCACCACACGCGCATGAGTGGCATCTCAACGACGAACTGATCCCAATGGAGATCATCGACGAGCTTGCAGAAATGGGCGTCTTCGGCCTGACGATCCCCGAAGAGTTCGGCGGCCTCGGACTTTCCAAAGCATCTATGTGTGTTGTTTCAGAAGAACTGAGCCGCGGCTATATCGGCGTCGGCAGCCTCGGCACCCGCTCCGAAATCGCTGCCGAACTGATCATCGCCGGAGGTACACAAGAGCAGAAAGAGAAGTGGCTCCCCGAGCTTGCCGCCGGCTCCAAACTGCCCACCGCCGTCTTCACCGAACCGAATACCGGCTCCGATCTCGGCGCCCTGCGCACCCGCGCGGTGAAGGATGAAAACGGCGACTACAAGATCACCGGCAACAAGACATGGATCACACACGCGGCGCGTACCCATGTGATGACCCTTCTCGCCCGCACCGATCCCGAAACCTCCGATTATCGCGGCCTGTCGATGTTCCTCGCGGAAAAAACGCCCGGAACGGACGAAAACCCCTTCCCCACCGAGGGAATGACCGGAGGCGAGATTGAGGTCTTGGGCTATCGCGGCATGAAAGAATACGAACTTGGCTTCGACAATTTCCATGTCAAAGGCGAGAACCTCCTTGGCGGCGCAGAAGGCAAAGGCTTCAAACAACTTATGCAAACGTTCGAAAGCGCCCGCATCCAGACTGCGGCGCGAGCGATCGGCGTTGCGCAATCTGCGCTCGATATATCGCTGCAATACGCGCAAGATAGGAAGCAGTTCGGCAAGTCACTAATCGACTTCCCCCGCGTTTCGGGCAAACTGGCGATGATGGCTGTTGAGCTGATGATTGCCCGCCAGCTGACCTACCACAGCGCCCGCGAGAAAGACGCCGACCGCCGCTGCGACCTTGAGGCAGGTATGGCAAAGCTTCTCGGCGCTCGGGTAGCATGGGCCGCCGCTGACAATGGCTTGCAAATCCACGGCGGCAATGGCTTCGCGCTGGAATATCAGATTTCCCGCATCCTCTGTGATGCGCGCATTCTGAATATCTTCGAGGGCGCCGCCGAGATTCAGGCACAAGTGATCGCACGCAGGCTCCTCGATTAAGCGAGGGGCTGGCGTCGCACACCGTTCCGCCGCAGAATGTGGGGATGAAGTACTTCACCCTCTTAATAGCTCTCCTGCTCCTGTTGGGCTGCAACAAGGACGAAACTGCCTCCGCCTTCGCGGCGATGGAACGGGTTTTCCTCCTTGAGGAAATTGATGGGCAGCCCTTCCCATCAAGAGCCACTCTGCAATTCCCTGAGGCGGGGCGGGTCGCCGGTTCCGCTCCATGTAACTCTTTCTCCGGCCCGATCACTGCCCCCTATCCATGGTTCGAACTGGGTCCGCTTGCCGTCACCCGCCGCGCCTGTCCCGAACTGGCCGATGAAGCTGCATTCCTTCGTGCGCTCCAAAGCATGACCCTCGCTGAAGCATCAGGTGACATCCTGATCCTCTCGAACACCGAAGATGGTAAAATGGTCTTCCGCGCGCAGGACTAGGCCAGCCGCCCGATCGCCGCAATCAACCTATGCCGCGCTTCCGGCAGGCTCTTTTTTCCCAAAGCCGCAAAGAGCTTGTGCTCCAGAAAATACCCCGTTGTTCCCAGCGCTTGAACGATTTCGTCAGGCGACCCGTCGCCTTCACCCTTCATCACCGGCGGTAACGGCAGCAACCGCGCTGCCCAGTCTCCAGCGCCCTGCGCACTGACAGCCCTCCCCGATTTGGGCGAGATATACGTCAGTTCCTCATTGATCCCCGTCGCAGCGCAGGCCGAAAGATCAAGACCGAAGCCCAACTCCTCCAACAATGCCATTTCCCAGCGCAGATAGGCCAAGGGCCAGAGCGCTATATCGCCCAACATATCAAACAGTCCAACGGTCCGCCAATACAGCGCCGTATGGCTCTCCCGCTCAGCTAGCGCAGATACCAGAAGTGACGCGACTGCGGCGACACCAGCCAATGAGAGCCTATCCCCCATCGCCGCCGCCGAACGGCTTTTGATCAACTCGACCGAAAAGCTCCCTAGGTGATCCTCCAACCGCGCTTTCCATGTGAGATCAAGCTGCGCGCCTGTCTGTAAAACTGGCGCCAATTTGCGGCTCGCTCCACCACGCACAACACCGGCGTGCCGCCCTTTCTGCTCGGTCAACACTTCGACAATCGCCGCCGATTCCCCGTGCGGGCGCGCCGAAAGCAAAATCCCCTGATCCCGCCACTCAATCATGTCCGCATGAGGCCATGCATCGAAGCAGCAGACAAGCAGAGACTACTCAAGACCTTCTTCACCCAACAAGTGCCGCCCGTCGCGGTCTTCCACCTCGATCACCCAAAGATCAGTGTCGAAACTGCGCTGTTTCTGGATCGAGGCATCCACCTCCGCCTCCGCCCCTTCAACAAGCACCATCCAAGTGCGCGCGCCGGTCATCAGGTCAACGCTTCTTTGAAAGGCCCGCGCTTGCCCGTCGAGCGTATTGAGCTTGACCAGAACGGCCCCTGCCGTCTTGTCACCCCGCGCCACCACAAAGGCAGGGATCGCCAACACCCTCAGCCGCGCAAGATAGGCTGACACCCAGACATCAGCGGTTAACCTCAAGAATTACCATCCCTGAAGTCCAGCCCCATTTCGGAATATCGGTCAGACTCTTCCAGCCAGTTCGGGCGCACCTTCACCTGAAGGAACAAATGCACCTTGCGCCCCAGAAACTCTTCAAGTTCTTCGCGCGCAGCCTTGGAGACAGCCTTCACCGTCTCCCCCTTCTTACCAAGGATGATGCCCTTATGCCCGTCGCGCGCCACATAGATCATCTGATCGATCCGCGCAGACCCGTCGCCCCGCTCTTCCCAGTTCTCTGTTTCGACGGTGAGCTGATAAGGCAGTTCTTGATGGAGCCGCAGCGTCAACTTCTCGCGGGTCATCTCCGCAGCAATCATCCGCAGTGGCAGATCCGCAATTTGGTCTTCTGGGTAGAACCACGGCCCTTCTGGCATTTCGTCGGCCAACCATTTCTTCAGATCGGCACAGCCATAGCCCTTTTCAGCCGAAATCATGAATGTCTTGGCAAAAGGATATGCCGCATTCAAATCCTCGGTCAGCTTCAACAACACCTCACTTTGAACGCGGTCGATCTTGTTGATAGCCAAAGCGATCTTTGCCTTCCCGACCCGTTCCGACAACGCATCAAGGATTGCCTGCACACCGTCGGTAATGCCCCTATGCGCTTCAACCAACAACACCACGACATCAGCATCAGCCACACCGCTCCAAGCCGCCGCGACCATCGCACGGTCCAAGCGTCTGCGTGGCCGAAACAGGCCCGGCGTATCGACGATAACAAGCTGTGCATCACCTTCCAATGCCACGCCACGAATGCGGGCACGCGTCGTCTGCACCTTATGTGTCACGATCGAAACCTTGGCTCCGACCATCCAGTTCGTCAGGGTCGATTTCCCTGTATTGGGCTCGCCGATGAAGGCTACAAATCCGGCGCGTGTGGTCATAATCGGTCCATTCATTTTATCGCGTCAGGCAACGGGCGGTCATCGCCTATCCTGCGCTCTTTTCTAGTTTTGCGAGCATCGCACGGGCGGCCGCTTGTTCCGCCTGGCGTTTCGAGCCTGCACTGCCGGTTTCGGTTTCGCCATTTGCCAATTGCACGACGATCGTAAAGACAGGTTGATGATCAGGGCCAGAACGCGCGGTTTCAACATATTTCGGCGGTGGCTCGCCATTCGCCTGCACCCATTCCTGTAGGGCGGTTTTCGGATCTCTGGCGTCTTCCTCTACCGTCTCGATACGCGCGCCCCAAAGCCGCAGCACCAGCCGCCGTGCCGCCTCGAAACCAGCATCACGATAGACAGCGGCAATCGTCGCTTCCATCGCGTCACCCAAAAGTGCATCTTTCCGCCGGCCACCCGATTTCATTTCCGAGCGCCCAAGCTTCAGCACGGCCCCCAGATCAATTTCTCTGGCCACAGCTGCGCATGTCTCTTTCCTGACGAGGGCGTTGAACCGCGGGGCAAGGATCCCCTCCGCTGCACCCATATCGGCTTCAAACAGCGCCTCAGCCATAACCAATCCCAAAACCCTGTCCCCAAGGAATTCCAACCTTTGGTTATTGTCACGATGCGGCGATGTCATCGAAGGATGCGTCAGCGCCCGCACCAGAAGCTCTGGGTTTTCAAATTGATGCCCCAACCGTTCGCAAAATGCCTGAAGCTCGCGCGACAACTTCATCGAACCCCCTCCAGAAACCGATCCCAGCGCAAGTTCCAGATGGCCCAGGGCGATGCCCCCTCCGTCGAAAACAGCACGCGCCGCACATGTCCGACAAGCGCGTCCTGCGGAACCAAACCAACACCGCCCGCCGCGCGCGCAATCCGGCTGTCGCTTGAATTGTCGCGGTTATCTCCAAGGACAAGCACATGCCCCGCAGGCACGGTCATTTCGGTTGTCGTATCCAACGCGGTATCCCCGATGTTGAGCACCTCATAGCTTCGTCCTGAAGCCAGCCTTTCTGTAAACATCCGCTTTTCACAAAGCGCTCCCGTTCCGACCGCCCCATTATAGCACCGAGGGAACAGTCCCATAGACCCTTGTTTCACCATCGTCTCGGTAAAAAGTCCGGCATCTGTTTGCGGCAGCGCCTCCCCGTTAAGAAGAACTACGCCATCCGCCATCTGCACCCTGTCACCTGGCAGTCCGATGGCACGCTTCACCAGCATCTGACCGCGAACAGAACTGTAGAACACAATCACATCACCGCGCTCGGGCAAGCGCCGGTCAACAGTTGCAATAACGTAGTCCCCAACCAGTAGCGCCGGTTTCATACTTCCGGTGGGGATCGTGAACGGTGTCCAGACCACGCGCGAGGCCATGAGAACCGCGAGGAAAATGGTCAATACGAACCCGACTGAACGCGCGGTCGATAGCTCGCTGGGCGGGCGGGCGTAGCTCGGACCTTTGAACAGAAGGTAAAGCCAAAGCGGCACGGCGGTATATGGCACCAATGCAGCCCAAACCCACCAACCCGAGCGCCCTGTATCGTTCAGCCGCCGCAGGACATGCCCGATCTGCGGTACGGTCAGAATTCCAAGAACCAAGATCAGCAGGATATCCACCCAGCGCGGAAAACGGGTGTAGAGCTGACCCAAAAGAAATGCGGCTGATGGCGCCAGCGTCATAAAAAATACCACAAGCAACTGGAGCCGCCCTGTCCGGCCGCTCCAGTCAAAGCCCGCGATGAACAGGCGCAGCGGATTAAGCGTCGCGCGCATGTCTGCCTCTACCCTAGTCAATCGGGTGGAAGAACCGGTCGCTCCGCCAAGTCCAGAATGCCAGCATCGACCTCCCCGCCGACGAGAACATCACCCGATCGGCGCGCCCGACAATATCTTCATACGGCACGAAACCGACGCCCCGGTTTTCCTGCGCCACACGGCTATCCGTCGAGTTGTCCCGATTATCACCCATGAAGAAGTAATGCCCTTCCGGCACGGTAAACACGCCGACATTGTCAGTCTCGCGGGTCATGAAATTCAAAACAGAATGCGATACTCCGTTCGGCAAAGTCTCAATGTACTTTTCTTTATAACAGATTTCACCCTCAGGTGCTCGGAGCCCACCCATGCAAATGGGGAACTGCCCCTGCGGCCCCTGCCGTTCGGAAAGTTCGCCAAATGCTCCATCCGGCACCAATCCAACCGCTTCGTCATTTATATGCAGAACACCATCGATCATCGCAATCCGATCACCGGGCATGCCGACCAAACGCTTGATGAAGTCCAGCCCCGTCACCGGATGCCGGAATACGACGACATCTCCACGCTCCGGCTCGGAACCCAAAATCCGATCGTTATCACCCTTGAGGAAACCACAGAAATCCTCAGCGTCGATATCAATACCAATCGAGGGGAGCCGGATCGACGGACATGAGGCGTAGGAATAGCCGTAAGCCATCTTGTTGACGAAAAGGAAGTCACCGATCAACAACGTATCCTTCATGGAGCCGGAAGGGATCCAAAAAGGCTGGAAAAACAGAGTCCGGAAAACACCGGCGATCAACAGCGCATATACCACTGTTTTGACCGTTTCCTTGATGCTCGCCCAAACGCCACTCTCCGTGGTCTCTTCGCTCATCTTCTGGTTCCTTCTCGACTGCCTGCCGCTTCAATGGGGGCGCATCCGCTACGAGTCAAGCAAGCGGCCCTTATTCCGTTACTATTGGCCGTGCTTCAATCACCACGAATGCTTGCGCCCAAGGGTGATCGTCGGTCAATGTGACATGGATAATGGCCTCATGTCCCGCAGGCGTCATGTCATCCAGCCGCTGCTTGGCCCAACCCGTCACATGCATCACGGGCTGACCTGTCCGCAAGTTACTGACGGCCATATCCTTCCACGCAATGCCCATTCGCAAGCCGGTGCCAAGCGCCTTGGAGCAAGCCTCTTTCGCCGCCCAGCGCTTCGCATAGGTTCCCGCCACATCACGGCGGCGCTCGGCCTTGCGCTGTTCCACTTCGGTAAAGACACGATTGCGAAACCGGTCGCCAAAGCGATTCAGCGTCCCCTCGATACGCTCGATATTCGCCAGATCAGTGCCAATGCCCAAAATCATGTGGGTTACGCGCCCCGCGCCGCGTCCATCAAACGGCGCATTTCCGCAATCGCCGGTCCAAGCCCGCGAAAGATCGCCTCGCCAATCAGGAAATGCCCGATATTCAGTTCCATCACCTCGGGAAGCGCCGCAATCGGTTGTACCGTCTCGTAAGAAAGCCCGTGCCCCGCATGAACTTCCAGCCCGAGCGAATGCGCGTATGCAGCCATTTCGGTGATCGCTTTCAACTCAGCGTCGCACGCATCGGTCCGCCCCTCTGCATGGGCGTCGCAATAGGCACCCGTGTGCAGTTCGACGACCGCCGCCCCGATACGCGCCGCCGCCGCAATCTGGGCCTCCTGCGCCCCGATAAAGATCGAAACGCGGCTTCCAGCGTCGCGCAGCGGCTCGATAAACCGCGCCAATCTGCTTTCCTCGCGCAGCACGTCCAGCCCACCTTCTGTGGTGCGCTCTTCCCGTTTTTCCGGCACGATGCAAGCTGCATGCGGTTTATGCCGCAATGCAATCGCCTGCATTTCGTCCGTGGCTGCCATCTCGAAGTTCAGCGGCACCCGCAAGCCAGCGACCAAGCGGTCGATATCCGCATCCGTGATATGGCGGCGATCCTCGCGCAAATGCGCAGTAATCCCGTCGGCGCCAGCCTCTTCCGCAAGCTTCGCCGCCCTCAGCGGGTCGGGTACCGCACCACCGCGCGCATTCCGCACCGTGGCAACATGATCAATATTCACACCCAGTCGCTGCTTGCTCATTCGAAACTCCATTATGAACCACGGATCAACCTAGTGCGGATCGGGTTCCTGATCATGCATGTCATGAGGATTATTGCCCAATTGCGCAAGCTTAGCGCGTAGTTTCTTCCGCCGGCGGTTCTGATAGGCGCGGATCACCGGAACCGAGATATAATACATCACGATACCCGTTACGATTCCGGGCAGAATCCCGCCAACGAGAAACGGTAAGAAGATGTCGCGATAAAAGATATCCAGCCGATGCCAATCCATCCGCTCCGGCCCGAAAAGCGCTAGGAAATTGCTCCAAAGATCACGCCCCGCGCCCGCAAATGTTTCGCCAAGGGTTAACTCGATACCATCCTCCGGCAACCGCCGCCCGAGGATCAAATGCCCCATCTCGAAGGACACCGCCGCTATCGGCACATAAGTGAGCGGATTGCCAAAAAACGTTCCCAGAATGGCTGCGATGATATTCCCACGGATGATTTTGGCAATCAGCGCTGCAAGCACGAAATGCAGGCCAAAGAGCGGCGTGAACGCAATAAAGACGCCGGCCGCAACACCTCTCGAGATCTTCTCCGGTGTATCGGGAAGCCGCCGTAACCGGTGCTTGACGTACTCAAACGCGCGCATCCATCCGCCTCGCGGATAGATGACATGGGTAACCACCTGCCAAATTGGGCGTCGATCCCGTCGCTTGAAAACCAAACTGCGCCCCTTTTTATCAGGCCTTGGATACTTCCCCGACACTTGCCGCACGCTGCGGATCGCGATGCCTAATAATCGACGAGACGTTTGTCTCGGCTTCCAGCGCCGTCGTCACGCGGTGCAGATGCTCCACGTCGCGCAGATCGACATCAAGGAAAAGGCGGTAGAAATCTGGCTTTCGATCAACAAATGTCAAATCCGAGATATTAGCCTTCTGCTCACCAATCAATGTGCAAATACGTCCCAAAACGCCTGCATCATTTGAAATGGTCATGTCAAAAGTCACGGTATTCACCGATTTGTGCGTGCCTTCCTGCCAGTGTAGGTCCACCCATCGTTCAGGCTGGTCTTCATAGTCCGCGAGCGCCGCGCAATCGATCGCGTGCACCACGACCCCTTGCCCACGGAAAGTAATGCCGACGATCCGCTCGCCAGGTACGGGCTGGCAACACGGCGCGCGCCGATGCACCTGATCAATGTCCAGACCGATCACAGCTCGGGCTTCCTCGATCTCCTCGCCCTTGCGCTCCGCCAGCTCAGGGTAAATTGCCAGAACCACTTCGCGCGAAGTCGTCTCCGCACTTCCCAAACGCGCGAGCAACTCGTCCTCTTCGCCTTCAATCCCAAGTGTCTTGGCGGCCGTTCGAAGCGCTTTTGTCGTTGCCTTCTTGCCAACGTTTTCAAATGCCACACGCGCAAGCTCACGGCCCAGCTTGATAAACCGTTCGCGGTCTTCTTCGCGCAATGAACGGCGGATGGCGCTTTTCGCACGCCCCGTCACCGCAATATCAATCCATGTTGCCTGCGGTGTCTGGCCTTCAGCCGTGATGATATCAACCGATTGACCATTCTTCAGGCGCGTCCAGAGCGGCACCCGGAGCCCGTCCACCTTTGCCCCGACACAAGCCGCGCCAATCCGCGTGTGAATGGCATAGGCAAAGTCGATCGGTGTCGCACCACGCGGCAGCTTGATCACATCTCCCTTCGGCGTGAAACAGAAAACCTGATCCTGATACATCTCGAGCTTGACCGCTTCCAGGAACTCGTCATGGTCATGGCTCTCGTCAAGTCGCTCTGAAAGCGCTGTCACCCACCGCACCGGATCAACAGCAAAGCGGTTTTCCACCCGCTCGCCGTTCTTGTAAGACCAGTGCGCCGCAACACCTGTCTCCGCAACTTCATGCATCTCGCGGGTTCGAATTTGCACTTCCACCCTTTTTCCGTCACGCCCCGAAACAGTGGTATGCAGCGAACGGTACCCGTTCGATTTCGGCTGGCTGATGTAATCCTTGAACCGCCCCGGAACCGCACGCCAACGCTGGTGGATCGCACCCAGCACACGATAACAGTCCGCTTCTGTCGCGGTTATAGTCCGGAATCCGTAGATATCCGACAACCGCGAGAACCCCTGATCCTTCTCCTGCATTTTGCGCCAGATCGAATAGGGTTTTTTCGCCCGACCAGTGACTTCGGCGCGAATATCATTCTTCTCAAGCTCGATCCGCATATCTGCGGTGATTTTTTCAACGACATCGCCCGTTTCGCGCTGCAACGTAATAAAGCGCCGGATAATCGAGTTTCGCGCTTCAGGGTTCAGAACCCGAAATGCAAGATCCTCAAGCTCTTCGCGCATCCACTGCATACCCATGCGTCCCGCCAAGGGGGCGTAGATATCCATTGTCTCACGCGCCTTCTGTCCCTGCTTGTCAGGTCGCATGGCCTTGATCGTGCGCATGTTGTGCAAACGGTCAGCGAGCTTCACCAGAGTCACCCGCAAATCACGGCTCATCGCGATGAATAGTTTGCGGAAATTCTCAGCCTGTTTGGTCTGGGTCGATGAAAGCTGAAGATTGGTCAGCTTTGTGACACCATCCACAAGGTCCGCAATATCGCGGCCAAAGCGTTTCTCAACCACGGAAAACGAGGCTTTGGTATCCTCGATCGTGTCATGCAGCAACGCGGTGATAATCGTCGCATCGTCCATCTGCTGTTCGGCCAGAATGGCCGCAACCGCTACAGGATGGGTAAAATAAGGCTCGCCAGAATGACGAAACTGACCCTGATGCATTTCCTCACCAAAGGCGAATGCATCGCGGATCAGTTTTTCATTTGTACGGGGGTTGTAAGCGCGAACCAGTCCGATCAGGTCATCGACAGTCGTCATCTGATCTCGCGTCTCCCAATCGCGATCAGCGCTGACCTTGGGCTTCCATCAAGGCACGCAGCAGCTTCTCCTCGTCCATGGAGTCTTCTTCCGGCTTGTCGGATTCCTGACCCATCAGGAGCGCCATTGCGTCTTCTTCTGGCTCGTCCACTTCGATCTGTGACTGATAGCTCTCGATCATGCGCTCACGCAGGTCACCAGCTTGCTGGGTTTCGTCAGCGATCTCGCGCAAGGAAACGACCGGATTCTTGTCGTTGTCGCGATCAACCGTTACCGGCGATCCAGACGCAATCTCCCGCGCACGGTGCGCTGCAAGCATCACCAGCTCAAAACGGTTCGGGACTTTGTCGACACAATCTTCTACGGTCACGCGGGCCATCTGCGCACTCCAATCGTTGCAGGCGTTCCTAGGAAGCCCCGCTCTTACGCAATGCAGAGTCTATTGACAAGCAGATTCGCTTATTTTTCCGCAGTTTCCCCGCCAATTGGGACGACTTCTGCACGATCTTTCTCCGGCAAGGACGCACATAACTCCGAAACAGTTCGCCCCAAAACCGGATGACGCCACTCCGGCGCTATCTCCCGCCATGGAACGAGCACAAACGCACGATCTTGAATCCGCGGATGCGGCAGAATCAGCTCTGAGGGTGCCAGCTTCGCCTGCTGATCAAGCGGCAGGTCTTTCCAACTCTGGTAGGTGTGCAAATCTGGCGCGATTACTTCCCCATCTGCGAGAATATCGAGATCAAGCGTCCGCTGCCCCCATCGCCACGTTCGTTCCCTACCAAAATCCGCTTCGATTCTGTGCAAATTTGCCAAAATGGAATGCAGGTCCATGTCAGTGGAAACAGCAATCACGGCATTTGCAAAATCCGGCCCCGCTCCGGCCGGAAAACACGGTGTTTTGAACACATTGCTACTTTTGGATATGTTGCCTATATCTTTCGAAATCTGCAATTTAGCAAAGTGGAGAATATCTGCAGAGACAGATGGGAAGTCTGCAGAATTACTCCCCAACGCTATATAAAGAGTGCGGTGGTTTTGGTGTTTGTTCATGTCGCCGCCGAATTTGAATCTAACAGGTTCCTGCCGTTTCACTACTCACGGATCATGCAGGCGGGAGCAAGTAAAGGGAATTGATTAATGTTTTATAGAGATGAGCGCCTTGCGCTCTTCATTGACGGGTCGAATTTATACGCAGCAGCCAAAGCACTCGGCTTCGATATTGATTACAAACTTCTGCGTCAGGAATTCATGCGCCGTGGCAAGATGCTACGCGCATTCTACTACACCGCACTGCTGGAGAATGACGACTATTCACCGATCCGGCCGCTCGTCGATTGGTTGAACTACAACGGCTACAACATGGTTACCAAACCCGCCAAAGAGTTCACCGACAGCCAAGGACGCCGCCGCGTCAAAGGCAACATGGATATCGAACTTACGGTCGATGCGATGGAAACCGCTGATCACGTCGATCACATCGTCTTGTTCTCTGGTGATGGCGACTACCGGTGCCTTGTCGAGGCTCTTCAGCGTAAGGGCGTACGGGTTTCAGTCGTTTCCACGATCCGCAGCCAACCCCCAATGATCTCTGATGATCTGCGCCGCCAAGCCGACAACTTTATCGAGCTTGAGGAATTGCGCGATGTTGTCGGTCGCCCCGCTCGCGAGCCTATGGAAGCACAAGATCAGTCCTGATCTTTCAGAACTTCATCTGCTTTTTTGCGTTCACGTGGGAGGCTGGCAAGGCTTTCCAAGTGCTCGTTCCAGCGCCGCAAAATACGGCCGAGATCATTCATCCGGACCGGCTTCGCGAGGAAGTCGTCCATGCCCGCCTCCAGGCACTTTTCGGCCTCGCCCGCCATCGCATTTGCGGTGATCGCAACGATGATCGTTCGCGGGCGATCTTTATAATCGGCTGTTTTCTCGGCGTTTCTGATCTCTTTCGTCAGCTCGAACCCGTCAAGGTTCGGCATATGGCAATCAGTCACCACGATCGGGAAAACTTCCTTCTGCCACAGATCCAGCGCGGCAACGCCGTCATCAACGATCACCGGCTCATAGCCCAACTTCTCGAGTTGTAGTTTCAACACCGACTGATTGACCAAATTGTCTTCAGCAACCAATAGCCGGTTGCTTTGCCCGCCTTCCGAACGTGCCGGTGCCTGAAGCGCAATCGCTTCTTCAGCGACGCCGAAAACCGATATATCCAGCGTTTGGCGCCCCGAAAGAACCCGCAGTCCCTCGATCAGTTCCGACGGCAACAACGGCGCGCATTCAACGACATAATGCGTAGGAGCGACCAATCCGTATTTTTTCCGGCGGTCATTGGTCACAGTCAGATAGCGCTGGGTCGGAAACGCATGATGAAACCGCGCAACCACATGTTCATCATACTGGAACTCCTTGTCCAGCGCCGCAATCATCACCAGCGTATCTGGCTTCGCCATGTGAACAAGGCGGCTCAATTCACTCTCGGATTCCGCCCATGCGACCTTGGCGCCAACAGCTTCCATCGCCCGCCGCCATGCTTCCCGCATCGGATGTCCCGCCGCCAGTCCAATCACGTTCACGCCATCCAAGTCGTCACGAACCAGCGTTCCTCGCCCATCCACAATCGGCAAAAAAACGTCAATTTGCGAGCCCTGCCCCGACCGGCCACTTGCGGCCACGGAACCGCCCATCTTGTCAACGAGTTGCTTGACGATCGTCAACCCAAGCCCCGTGCCCTCACGCAGCTGCGACGCGCTCGCTTTCCCCTGCTCGAACGGCGCGAACACCTTGGCGAGCGTTTCTTCATCCATGCCAATTCCGTTGTCGATCACGCTGATTTTCAGGGTATCGGCGTCCCAGCGATGCACGACCAATTGTACCAAGGCATATTCTGTCTGCTCGTTTCGCGCAGAGAACTTGATCCCATTACCCAGCAGGTTCAGGATGATTTGCCGCAAACGCCCCGGATCACAGCTCATGATGTCGGGGATATCTGGCGATACATCCAACTGCACCACAACGTTCTTCTGGTCGGCGACAATCTTCACCGCCTCAACCGCACTTTCAAAAAGCGAGAGAATCTTCGTCGGTACAGGAGTCAGGGACAACTTACCTGCCTCGATCTTGCTGATGTCCAGAACGTCATCGATAATCCGCAGGAGCGAAAAAGCGCTCTCCCGAGCGGTGCGCAACATGCGGCGCTGCTCTGGCACCAGCTCGCCCGTTTCCGGCATTTCCAGCATGCCAACCACGCCATTCATCGGCGTTCTGATCTCATGGCTCATCGCAGCGAAGAAATCTGATTTGGTCCGCGTCGCCTGCTTCCACTACTCGTTATTCGCAACAAGGACATCGCTAAACCGCCGGTTCAACTGGGCGAAATAGAAGATCTCGATCATGATCACCGCGAAGGCGGTCAAAGAGGCCACAACGCCAATCTCTTTTTTGTAAACGACCGCCTGCGGATCAATCAGTCCAAGCGCCTCGACATCGATCATCCAGTAGGTCGCCCAAAGCCCAAGCGCTGCCAAAGTCGTCGCAAAAATATAACCTTTTTCGGACCGCAGCGAAAAAAGCACAAAAGGCGCTCCGGCCGCGACAAGAAATAGCACGTCGAGCCTACTTGCCGGATCGGTAAAAAGCGCCCCCATGAAAATTCCCGCAAGGCACCCGATCACCCATAAAAAGCGCCCGATACCGTCGCGGTCCATACGAATACAAAAAATAGAATGAACGTGCCCAAAAATGTTGGCGTTGTCGAAACCAACATCTTTTCGAGCCCCAAAGAAAGGCCAAGCCCCAACCACAATGTGATCATGCCAAAGATAACAAATCCTGTTATCTTGATGGATCGCAGACGGCGTTCCTTATTAAACAACTCCGCCGATCTTGGTCCATTTTCAGTCGTTCCCACCGGCTACTCCCCTCTTCTTTGGTCAAGCTTGCTATACGAAAGCGCGCACCCACAAGAAGAATTCGCCAAACGGATACGCTTTACAATTATACGGCGATCAAGTGATTTAGATTAATCAACTTACGCATTTATTTTATAAAAATAAGGGTTGGAATGATATCTTTTTGCGCGAACACGACGAATCGCAATTCCTGCTGGAAAACATCTCCCAAGTCGCGCATACCCTGAAACCGTCCTGATCCCCGTCCGGAAAGAGCGAAAAAGGAAAGCAATGTCGGTGCCCCTCTCTCTCTACCTTGCAGCCCCGCGCGGCTTCTGCGCAGGCGTCGATCGCGCGATCAAAATTGTCGAGATGGCGATCGAGAAATGGGGCGCGCCCGTGTATGTCCGACACGAGATTGTCCACAACCGTTATGTCGTGGATGGTTTGCGTGCAAAGGGCGCTGTTTTTGTCGAGGAACTGTCAGAATGCCCGCCAGATCGTCCGGTGATCTTCTCCGCCCACGGGGTTCCGAAGTCGGTACCGGCTGAAGCCGCGCAGCGGGAAATGCTCTTTGTCGATGCTACCTGTCCGCTGGTCAGCAAGGTGCATATCGAGGCCGCCCGCCATAGCGAAAACGGCCTGCAAATGATCATGATCGGCCATGCCGGCCATCCCGAAACCATCGGCACCATGGGGCAGTTGCCCGATGGCGAGGTTCTCTTGGTCGAAACGGTCGATGATGTAGCGCATGTAAAAGTGCGCGATCCAGCACGGCTGGCCTTTGTCACTCAAACGACCCTTTCAGTGGACGATACCCGCGAAATCGTCGCCGCCCTGCAAGCGCGGTTCCCGCAGATCGTCGGCCCCCACAAAGAAGATATTTGCTATGCTACGACGAACCGCCAAGAGGCGGTAAAGGCCATCGCGCCTAAATGCGATGCGCTCCTCGTCGTCGGCGCCCCGAACTCGTCCAACTCACGGCGCTTGGTGGAGGTCGCCGCCCGCTCAGGCTGCGATTACGCACAGCTTGTACAACGCGCCACCGATATTGACTGGCGCGCGCTGGACGGCATCAAGTCGGTCGGCGTCACCGCCGGTGCCTCCGCGCCCGAAGAGCTGATCAATGAGGTGATCGACGCTTTCAAGGCACGTTACGATGTAACGGTCGAGATCGTGGAATCCGCTCAGGAAAATGTCGAATTCAAAGTTCCCAGAGTGCTGAGGCAACCGACATGAGCCAGATACCCCGCTCCGCACTGATCCTCGGTTTCGCTGGATTGATCCCTTTCCTTTGGGGCGCCGCGACACTTCTCTCTCCGACGTTGGCTGACTGGGGCTACATGACGCTCGGCGGGCGGTTCGTTGGCCCATATGTCCAGCTTTTTTACGGCACGATCATCCTTTCATTCATGTCTGGTGTGCTATGGGGCTTCGCCGCCAAAACCTCCGGCACCGTCGCCGCGACAGGTTATGCGCTCTCGGTCATACCCGCACTCTGGGCATTTTTCATGACCGGCGGCGGACCTGTCACTGCCGCTCTAAATCTGATCATCGGGTTTCTCGGGGTCTTGGCGATTGATTGGTTATTCTGGCGTCAGGGCTTGACCCCACCTTGGTGGATGCGCTTGCGCATTACGCTCACAGCGATTGTCTGCCTATCGCTCGCCATCGGTGCGCTGTGATGTCTGGCCTGCGCCTCTATTCGATGCCCAGTTCAGGCAACAGCTACAAGGTCCGGTTACTGCTGTCTTTCCTAGATCTAGAATACACGCACATTGCCTGCGAAAACGGCAGCGCCGCCCTTGCCGAAGCCAAAGCAAGCGGCAATGCACCGATGGGAAAGCTCCCCGCCCTGCACCTGCCCGATGGCAACATCCTCTCCGAGTCAAACGCCATTCTATGCTACCTCGCCCAAGGGTCCGGCTGGCTGCCAGAGAACAGTCTCCAACAGGCACAAATGCTCGCGTGGATGTTTTTTGAGCAAAACCGCCATGAACCCGTTATCGCAGTCCGTGCCTCGCTGCGCACCTACCCCGAGCGCGCCCACCTCGCGACACCGGCCCGCATGGAAGAACTTCTCGCAAGCGGTCATGCAGTCGTAGCGCTGATGGAAGAACACCTTTCAAGCAACGAATGGTTCGCCGGCACTCAGGCCTCCGTCGCTGATATTGCCCTTTATGCCTATACCCACACCGCAGCTTCGCGCGGCGGCTACGATATGGCGCAATTCCCCGCGCTCAATGACTGGCTCCAGCGCATCGCCGCAATGCCGGGCTATTTCCCGCTGGAAGCGGTTCCATGAGCGCCGATCCCAGAACGATTGAGACATACGCAGCAAAGGCTGGCGATTATTTGCGCATGACGGCTACAACCCAGCCAACCGCCAGTTTGCAACGTTTCATGGCGCTCCTGCCCCCTTCTGCCAAAGTACTTGATATCGGCTGTGGTCCCGGCACCGAATCTGCTCTCATGCGGGCTGCCGGTCTGGATCCCGATCCCTTCGACGCCTCAGCGGAAATGGTTGCCCTGGCGCAGGAAACCTACAGCCTTCCTGCCCGCGTCGCCAGTTTCGATGATATAACGCAGCAAGCCACCTATGATGGTGCATGGGCCAATTTCAGCCTCCTTCATGCCCGCAGGGGCGATCTCCCCCGCCATCTGCACGCCATCGCACGCGCGCTTAAACCAAGCGGAATCTTCCACATCGCAATGAAGACAGGGGAGGGCGAAAAGCGCGACACACTTGGCCGATTCTATACCTACATTTCCGTCACTGACCTGCAATCCATTCTACATGATACAGGCTTAGAGCCTCTACATGTAGACGAAGATGAAGGCCCTGGTCTGGCCGGAAAACAGGAACCATTCGTGACAATTTGCGCGAGGCTCCAAAACGATGCCTGATCTCTTCGCCTATACTGACGGCGCTTGCAGCGGCAATCCCGGCCCCGGTGGCTGGGGAGCACTCCTGCTCGCGAAAGACGGCGAAACCGTCCTGAAGGAGCGCGAACTTTGCGGCGGCGAGACAGACACGACCAACAACCGGATGGAACTGCTCGCCGCGATCAACGCTTTGGAGAGCCTGTCGCGCCCTTCCACCATCACAGTTGTGACCGATAGCGCCTATGTTAAAGGCGGAATTACCCAATGGCTTTTCGGATGGAAGAAAAATGGCTGGCGCACCTCCAACAAGAAGCCGGTTAAAAATGAGGACCTCTGGCAGCGCCTCGATACAGCCCGCCAGCAACATAACGTGACGTGGGAGTGGGTGAAAGGCCATGCGGGCCACCCCGAAAACGAACGCGCGGACGAACTGGCCCGCCGTGGCATGGCTCCGTTTAAACCATGACCTTTCTCACCGGCCTCGATTACGCATCTGTTTTTATCTTCGCGCTCACCGGCGCGCTTGTCGCCAGCCGCGCCCAGCTTGATCTGGTAGGCTTCATCTTTGTCGCCTGCCTTACAGCCGTTGGCGGCGGCACTCTGCGCGATCTGTTCCTTTCGCGTGAAACACTCTTCTGGGTGGCCGACCCAACTCTCATCGCGGTTGCGTGCACTGCTGCCGTCCTGATGTTCTTCACTGCTCATCTCTTCGAAAGCCGATTGAAAGTTCTCACATGGCTCGACGCCTGCGCCCTCTCCGTCGCCGTCCCCGCGGGGGTGGGCGTCGCTCTCGCACTAGAGAGCCATTGGGCCATCGCCTTGATCATGGGGGTTTCGACAGGTTGTTTCGGCGGCTTGATGCGGGATGTGGTGTGCAACGAAGTGCCGCTGGTCCTCAAACAAGGCGAACTTTACCTGACCGCAGCCTTTGCCGGCGCAGCGGCGACGCTTATCGCCCGCTCCGTTGGATTGTCAGACCCCAACGCCCTAGCAATCTGCGCGGTTGTCACTTTGGCCCTGCGCTCCGGCAGCCTTGCGTTCGGTTGGCGTTTACCCACCTACCGCGCACGTCCTCCGCGCCACTAACGGCTCACATTATTGGCAAACGCTACCACCCATCTTCGAAAACCACCGCCGCAACCCCCGCAAAGCGCCGCGCTCGGTCCAGTTCCGCCTCCAGTCGCGCCAACCGCCCATTGCCCAACGCAGCATTCGCTTCAGGCCAATAGGCCCTCACCACCAACGCATCTGCGGCGCGGTCGGTTTTCATATCAATCCGCCCGATCAGCCGCGTTCCCTCCATCACCGGAAAGACGTAATATCCGTAGGTCCGTTGCGCTTCCGGTACGAAAATCTCGATCCGGTAGCGAAAGCCGAACAGCCATTCCGCCCGCTTCCGGTCACGCAACGCCGGATCAAACGGCGACAACAGCCGCACCCGCTTGGGTGACGCCACATCGCCCACGCCTTCCCACACATCGGGCCGCGCAAAACAGCGCTTCACCTGCCCGTCCGCTCCTTCAACTTCAACCGGCACGATCTCGCCTTGCGCCTCAGCCGCCGCGCACCATTCCCGCGCCTCTGACTTGCTGATCAGATCATAGAAATTGGCAAGTTCCGTGCTCGTTGCAAACCCGAGCCGGTCAAGCGCCGTCGCACACGCCCATGCGACCGTTTCCTGCACATCGGCGTTTCGCGCATGAATATCGGGTGGAATCACCCGCTCGGTCAGATCATAGATCTTGCGAAACCCCTCGCGCCGCGTCACCGACAGCTCGCCCGTCCGCCACAGATATTCCAGCGCCGTTTTCGACGGATGCCAATCCCACCACCCACCAGAGTTGCGTTTCTCACCGTCACCGACATCAAGGCTCGATTGCGGCCCATGCTCCACGATCTGCCCGCGCACGGCATCAATCTGGTCCAGAAAATCGGTGCGCTGCCATTTCGCCCAGCGCGCGGCGAGTTGTTCTCGCTCCCGCTCGAACTTAAGCCGCCAGAAAGGGAACGCCTCCATCGCGATGACAGACGCATCATGGGTCCAGTGCTCGAAAACTGCCCTGTCCCGCGCATGCACAAGCCCCAGAACCTGCGGCCGGTAGCGCTGACGACGCGACCATAAAATCATATCGTGGGCGCGCGCAAATGTCAGGACGCTATCAACCTGAACAAATCCCAGATCTTCGATCAACGCGGCGATCTCACGCGGCCCTGCCTTTCCGGTTGGCTCCGCCAAAAGCCCGTGCCGCGCCAGAAATATCCGCCGCGCCACGGCATTGTTCAATTGGCGTATCGCCATTCCGTTCCCCCCATGACGCACTCAATTGCGCGCAGCGGTTTTCCTCACCGCCGACCGGCACAACCGCTTGTACCCGCGCGGCGCTTCCCATATCTCCTGTGCATCATGGCAAAGAAACAGGACAATCCGAACTACAAAGTGATCGCCGAGAACCGGCGTGCCCGTTACGACTATGCCATTGAAGACGATCTTGAGGTCGGAATCATGCTCATGGGGTCCGAGGTCAAATCCCTGCGCATCGGCCAATCGAACATCGCCGAAAGCTATGCTTCTGTGGACGATGGCGAGCTTTGGCTCACCAATGCCTATATCGCTCCCTATGAACAAGCCAAGACATGGGGCCACGAAGAGCGCCGCAAACGAAAGCTGCTCGTCTCGAAGAAAGAACTGTCCCGACTGTGGAATGACACTCAGCGCAAGGGCATGACGCTTGTGCCGCTGGTGATGTACTTCAACCATCGCGGTTTGGTGAAGCTTAAGATCGGCATCGCCAAAGGCAAGAAACTGCACGACAAACGCGCCACCGACGCGAAGCGCGATTGGAACCGGCAGAAGCAGCGGCTGCTTCGGCAGAACTCTTGAGCACAAGGCGGCTCCTGCCTATTCCGGAGGCAGGGCTGATCCAAGCATCCTTAGGCTAAGTGGGTTGCCACCTTCCCTGTCACGGGGTAGTCAGCAGCAGACCTCCAGACCGTGGATCAGAGGGGAAAACCATGTCTGCGCCGTTGCAAAGTGACCCTAAAACGCTGGTCAGCACCGAGTGGCTGGCAGCGCATCTCAAAGATCCCGATCTGCGCATCATTGATGCGTCGTGGTATCTGCCCGACGCCAACCGCGATCCCAAAGCCGAATACGAAGCCGCGCACATTCCGGGCGCCCGTTTTTTCGACATCGACGAGATCAGCGACCTGCGCAGCGAACTGCCGCACATGGCCCCGCCCGTCGAGAAGTTCATGAGCCGCATGCGGCAGATGGGCATTGGCGACGGTCATCAGGTCGTTGTCTACGATGGCTCCGGATTGTTTTCTGCTGCGCGCGTGTGGTGGCTGTTCCGCCTGATGGGCAAGACCGACATCGCCGTACTCGACGGTGGCTTCCCCAAGTGGAAGGCCGAGGGTCGCCCTGTATCCGACGAGCCGCCTGTGATCCGCGATCGACACATGACCACCCGTCGTCAGAACACCCTCGTAAAAGACGTAACGCAAGTCGCCCGCGCCGCGAAATTGCGCGATCACGAAATCATCGACGCCCGCGCCGCCGCCCGCTTCAAAGGGGAAGTCCCAGAGCCGCGTGAGGGCCTGCGTTCCGGCCACATCCCCGGCTCGAAGAACGTCCCCTTCAACACCACACTAAACGCCGACGGCACGATGAAGCCGACCGATGCGCTGGCAAAAGTGTTCGCAGAGGCAGGCGTTGACCTCTCGAAACCCGCCATTACCACCTGCGGATCGGGCGTGACCGCTGCAGTTCTTTCGCTTGCCCTTACCCGTTTAGGCAAGAACGATCATACACTCTACGATGGCTCATGGTCCGAATGGGGCATGTACGCCGACCTTCCCATTGCAACCGGAGAAAGCTGATGCTGGAGCATCTCAAAGAACAGCCTGCCGATAAAATTCTGATGTTGATGCAGTCCTATCGGGAAGACCCCCGCGAGGACAAAGTCGACCTCGGCGTTGGCGTCTACAAGGACGCAAGCGGCAACACACCTGTCATGCGGGCTGTCAAAGCCGCCGAGAAGCGCATCTGGGAAGATCAAACCACCAAGGCCTATACCGGCCTTGCAGGGGATCCCGCCTATACAAGCGGCATGATCGACCTTGTTCTTTCCGGCGCGGCACCCAAGGAACGCATTGCCGCTGTTGCCACCCCCGGCGGCACTGGGGCGATCCGCCAAGGCCTCGAGCTGATCCGCCGCGCCGCGCCTTACGCTACTGTCTGGGTGTCCGCACCGACATGGCCCAACCATCCATCCATCATCAAGTTCCTCGGTATGAAGATGGGCGAGTACCGCTATTTCGATGACGCGACCCGCGGCGTCGATTTTTCCGCCATGATGTCGGACCTCTCCGGCATTTCGGCAGGTGATGTCGTGCTTCTGCATGGCTGCTGCCATAACCCGACAGGCGCCAACCTCTCAGATGCCCAATGGGATGAGGTTATCGCCCTGCTGAAGGAAAAAGGCGCCGTGCCGATGGTGGATATCGCATACCAAGGTTTTGGCGACGGGCTGGACGCCGATGGCGCTGCCACGCGCAAAGTTGCTGCCGCGATGGATGAGTGCCTGATCGCTGCCTCCTGTTCTAAGAACTTTGGCATCTACCGTGAACGTACCGGCATCCTCATGGCCATCGCCCGCGATGACAAGGAAGCGAAAATCGCCCAAGCGAATATGAATTTCCTGAACCGGCAGAACTTCTCCTTCCCGCCGGATCACGGCGCCCGCATCGTTTCGACCATTCTGGGCGATCCCGCCCTGCGCGCCGATTGGGAAGCCGAGCTGGAAGGGGTGCGCCTCTCGATGCTTGGCCTTCGCCAGCAACTGGCCGATGAACTGCGCCAGCTTTCCAATTCGGATCGCTTCGATTTCATCGCCCACCACCGTGGCATGTTCTCACAAATCGGCACCACGCCGGAGAAGGTTGAGACAATGCGCCAAAACAACGGCATCTACATGGTGTCCGACAGCCGGATGAACATTGCAGGCCTCAACGCCGAAACCGTTCCACTCCTCGCGCGCGCAATCGTCGACGCCGGCGTATAACGCTTCGATCCATTAACGTAAAAGGGCGGCCCCTTGGCCGCCCTTTTTGTTTGCCCAACAAAAATAGCCCGGGCGATTTGCGCGCCCGGGCCAGAGGTTTTGACCGTCAGGAGGAACGATCAGCCTTTCGAGAATTCAGGATAGGCTTCCATGCCAAGCTCGGTCATGTCGAGCCCGTTGATCTCGGCTTCTTGATCGACACGGATACCCGTTATCGCCTTCAGGATGTACCAGACCAGCCCCGAGACAACTACGGTGAAGGCACCGACGACGAGGATCGAGTAGAGCTGCGTACCGAGCGACGCATCGCCGTTGGTGAAGACAACAGCAATCGTACCCCAGATACCTGCCAGCAGGTGAACCGGAATGGCACCAACCACATCGTCGATCTTCAGCTTGTCGAGCATCGGCACAGCAAAGACAACGATCACACCGCCAACAGCACCGATTAGATTTGCAGCGCCCAAGGTCGGCGTCAGCGGCTCTGCCGTGATCGAGACGAGGCCAGCAAGAGCACCGTTCAGGATCATGGTAAGGTCAGGCTTCTTGTAGAGAAGTTGGCTCAGAACCAGCGCAGCAATCGCACCACCAGCAGCAGCCGCGTTCGTGTTGGAGAAGATACGGCTTACGTCTGCGACATCACCAACAGTGCCCATTGCCAGCTGCGAACCGCCATTGAAGCCGAACCAGCCGAGCCACAGGATGAACGTGCCGAGCGTGGCCAGTGCAAGGTTCGAACCGGGGATCGGGATGGTCTTGCCGTCTTTGTACTTGCCGATGCGCGGGCCAAGGATGATCGCGCCGGTCAGCGCAGCCCAGCCGCCAACGGAGTGCACAACCGTCGAACCTGCGAAGTCGAGGAAGCCCATCTCGTCGAGGAAACCGCCACCCCATTTCCAGGAAGCCTGAAGCGGATAGATGATCGAGGTCAGAATGACCGTAAAGATGAGGAACGGCCACAGTTTGATGCGCTCAGCCAGCGCGCCCGATACGATAGAAGCAGTCGCTGCACAGAACATCAGCTGGAAGAAGAAATCCGAGCCAGTCGCCGCATAGGAGTAGTCATCCGCATCGGCGGCGCTCACGCCAACCGCTTCAAGGACACCAGGCCCCCAAATGCCCGAAAGCACACCCTCAACGGCCCAAGTGCCGAGCGGGTACATTAGGTTGTAGCCGATGAGGTAGTAGAAAATTGCGGCAAGCGAGAAGAGCGCGACGTTCTTGGTGAGCTGCATTGCCACGTTCTTTGAACGGACAAGGCCCGCCTCAAGCATGGCAAAACCTGCCGCCATGAAGAAGACAAGGAAGCCGCCCATAAGGAACAGCAGTGAGTTAAAGATGAATACGGAGTCGGTCGAGGCATTCACCCCCGGCACCGGCCCTTCTTGCGCGAGGCCCAGCGTCGGCAGTACCGCGATGGCACCTACGATAGGAAGTGTCTTTAGTAGTTTCATGATATTGGTCCCCTTGGGAATGATCTCAGAGCGCGTCGTCGCCGGTTTCGCCGGTGCGCACACGCATGGCGCTTTCGACATCCAGAACAAAAATCTTGCCGTCGCCGATCTTTTCAGTTTTGGCAGTGCTTGCGATCGTAGAAACGATCTCTTCCGCCATGCTGTCGGGCACGACGATTTCCAGCCGGACCTTCGGAACGAAGTTCACAGCGTATTCGGCACCGCGATAGATTTCAGTGTGGCCGGATTGGGAACCAAATCCCTTGATCTCAGTCACCATCATACCCCGCACGCCAGCGGCGGTGACGGCCTCGCGCACCTCCTCCAGCTTGAACGGTTTGATTGTAGCGATAATGAGTTTCACTTTATTCCCCTTGCGCATTGTTGCCGTCGGCCCTCAGCGGCCGCCTGCGAGCAAGAAGGAGCCGTAACCGTCCGAGCCTCAAGAGAATGCTGCACATGCAAAATCGAAAAATTGCCCTTAGTTGCACAATTTTTGCACAAATTGTCTGATTTGATTAAAATTTAGACAAATGAAAAAGCCGGAATGCTGCTGTTTCCCGCCTCAACTTTTCGAATCCGAAGCGTTATGCTGCGAGCAAACAAGGCAGGCAGTACGCAGAAAATGACAGCTGACGGCGGAAAAAGACCGCCTCTCGTTGCGGATAGGCGCTACCCCGAAACCAAGCGGGAACCCGAGCGCAAACCCAAGGCGAAGAAGGCCAATGCGCAAAAGCGCAAGCCCGCAAAACCCACGCGCAAACGCGGGCCGCTGGGCCTTGTCTGGGCGCTTTTTGGCTGGCTTGTCCGTTTGGTGGTCAGGCTTCTCTGGGGTATTGGCTGGCGCATTGGCGCAGTCTGCGGTTTGGGCATTGCGGCTGCTGTCCTGTTTTTTGCTGCAACCCTGCCGCCGATTACCGACCTCGTTGACGGCCGCGCTCGCGGCTCGGTCACCTTGCTAGATCGCTACGGATCACCCTTCGCTTGGCGCGGGGAGCAGTTCGGCGGGATGATCACTGCCGCTACTGTCTCGCCACATCTGCACAACGCGGTCATTGCAACCGAAGATCGGCGCTTTTACCGCCATTTCGGCCTCTCCCCGCGCGGTATCGCCAGCGCCATCCGCATCAACCTCAGTGAAGGCCGTGGCCCGCTGTCCGGCCACGGCGGCTCGACGATCACGCAACAAGCGGCAAAGCTCCTTTGCCTTGGCGTACCCTATGACCCGTCAGAATGGGAGAGCGAATCAGCCTACGAGGCCGACTGCCGCCGCTCCACATTGATGCGAAAAGGTAAGGAAGCGCTTTATTCCATGGCGATGGAGTTGAAATACTCCAAGGAAGATATCCTGACCATTTACCTCAACCGCGCCTATCTCGGCGCTGGCACCCGTGGCTTCGAGGCCGCGGCGCAGCGCTATTTCGGCATCTCCGCCGCGCAAGTCACACCGAGTCAGGCCGCCATTCTTGCGGGCCTCCTCAAAGCACCAACAACCTACGCGCCAACCAACAACCTCCAGCGTTCATGGGGCCGCGCGAATGTCGTGCTCGGTCTGATGGAGCGCGAAGGCTACCTCACCGAAGAAGAGGCCGCCTTCGCCCGCGCCAATCCCGCCCCACTGTCCGAAGCCGCGGAAGAAAGCTCAGGCGGTTATTTCGCGGATTGGGTGATGAGCGAAGGGCCGGAATTCTTCACCCGCAATACCACGGAAGATGTCATCATCCGCACCACGCTAGATGCGGAGATTCAAACCTCAGCAGAAGAGGCCCTTACATGGGTATTCGAAAACCGCGTCAGCGAAGGATCGGGCGCCGAGGCAGCGATCGTCGTCATGTCAGCCGATGGTGCGGTGCGCGCAATGGTCGGCGGCCGTAATCTGGCGGCATCTGGCCTGTTCAACCGCGCGACCCAAGCCAGCCGGCAAACAGGCTCGTCGTTCAAGCCGTTTGTCTATGCGGCTGCGCTCGAATTAGGCTACTCTCCGCTTGATCTCGTGGATGACTCTGAACTGACAATCCAGATCCCCGGCTCCGGCCCCTACACGCCACGCAACTATGACAACGCGTTCAAAGGCCCGATCACCCTGACCCAAGCAATGGCCGAAAGCCGGAACATCCCCGCTGTGCGCCTTACCGAGGAACTTGGTCGCGATAATGTCCGCACCATTGCCGAAGGTTTCGGCATCACCTCCGGTCTGGCGGATGGCCCCGCCCTTGCACTGGGTGCATCAGAAAGCACGCTGATCGAAATGACAGGTGCTTATGCGGGCTTTCTCAACGGCGGTTCATCAGTCACGCCCTATGGGCTTGTCGATCTGCGCCTTCAAGGCGACGCAACCCCGATGATGGACGCCCGAGGCGGTATCGGCGAGCGCGTCATTCAGGAACGCACCGCGCGCCAGCTTGTCTGGATGATGAACCAAGTATCAGAAATTGGCACCGCCCAACGCGCCAAGATACCCGGCTGGGATATCGCTGCCAAAACAGGCACAACACAGGGCGCGCGTGACGCTTGGTTCATCGGTTTCACCGCCAATTACGTCACAGGTGTCTGGATGGGATACGACGATAACACCCCGCTCACGGGTGTCACAGGCTCCGGCCTCCCCGCAGAGATATGGCGCGAAACGATGGTCAATGTACTGGGCGAAAGCGATCCGATCCCACTGCCTGTGGAGGAACCAAACGCCATCAACGAGACTCTGCGCGGCCTGCAAGGCCCAGAAGCCTCCCGCCCCAGCGGTCAGGATGAGGACACCAACATTTTGATCAATCTACTTAATTCGCTGCTCAGCGGCAGATAGGCTATTGCGCCTCGGGGCAGCGCGCATAACGGAATGCGTAGCCGTCCCAGATCATGAACAAATCGTCGCTATCGGCGGCGTTCATCATGATCACCCGCTCCAACCACGCACCACCATCGCCGGTGCATTCCAGCGTATAGAGAACCGCATCCATCCGGTCCACATTCACCGGCCGCGTCATCTCACACCGGCTTTCTACCCCGTAGAAAACATTGTCACGAATTTCCAACGCCCCGCCGTCAACCCCGACAAGCCCACATTCGGCATTCGCCGCCTGCCGGTAGGTCCCATCAAAAGGGCCAGCACTCAAAGCGACAGGCAATGCCCATAGCCAGAGCGATGATGCCACAATTCCGCGCATCAGATTTCCTTGACGGCGTCGATCAATGCATCCAGATCACCGCGCCCCGCATCCAGCACGGCACCCATCTCCGTGCGTTCAGACAGCAGCATGTCGATGCCTTCAATGATCACGTTGAAAAATAGCACTTTCCCCGATGCGTCAGAAACATGGAAATCAACGCGGAAAGGCGATTGCCCTTGCAATATTGCCAGCGTCTCCACCTGAATGCCGCGCGGAATCTCTCGCTCGCCCTGCACCTCAACTCGCCCGCCGATAAATTCGCGAAACCGGCGGCCATAACGGCGGGCAATATAGCCGCGGAACGCTTCCGTGAACCGGCGCAATTGATCCGCACTGGCACGCCGCGCCTCAACGCCAAGCGCATAACGTGCTATGATCGGCACGTCCGCGTATCGGTCAAAGATCCCTTCAAAATCACGGATCATCGCCGCCTCAGATTTACCAGAAGCGATCACTGCGTTGATATCGGCAACGATGCGATCCACCAGCGCGCGCGCCTGCGCCGCACTCTGCGCAGCAGCCCCAACAGGCGCACCAGTCGCCAAGGCGCCCATTGCCAAAGCCAGAATTTCGCGGCGGCGGTAGTCGAACGACATTATTGTTCTCCCGTCAGATCGGCATAAGGGTCAGCATATGGGTCGGCGTAAGGATCGGCGTATGGGTCTGCCACGTCCACCTGTGTGCTCGGCACAACAGGGGCGTTCCGTCCCAATTCGAAGCGTCTGTTCTGCAAGTACATCTGCCGCGTGATCGCATAGCTGTCTGCACTCTCATATAGAACGGTATCCACCGAAGTCGAGAACCGCCCGCGCGTGATCACCTCGCCAGCAATCCGGCTCGGCGCGATATAAGGCTCAATGACATCCGGCACAAAGAGTTGCAGCGGATCGAACACAACGTCCACTACCAGCCCGAACGTATCCCGCTGGGTTGATGGTCCATAGACCGGCAGCTCCACATAGGCCCCTTCCGGCACACCCCACCGCGCCATCGTGGCACCAAAATCAGTTTCGCGCTCGTAGATCTTCATGCGATCAGCAACGTCGATCAACCCGCCGATACCCACGGTCGTGTTAATGAGGAATCGGACCGTATTGATACCCGCGCTTTCCAGATCGCCCTGCAACACACCATTCACCACCATACCGGGCAGAGCGGTATTTTCGGCAAAATCGACGACCGCGCCTGTTACCTCTTTCGGAACAGCGTTCCCACCACGCGACAAAGGCCGGAACACAGCCTCATCCAACGCTTTGTTGAATGCGTGCGTCTGACGGTTGCTTTCCTCGAAAGGGTCATGAACAAAGCCGCCATGCTGCGGGGCGCTACACCCCGCGACGGCGAGCAAAAGCCCAATCAACACAGCAGTTCTTGTGGACGCTCGGCTCTGCATCAAACCCTCAGCAATTTCTCCCGCAGCAAGCAAGGAATCGCCCGTGCGGTTTTTCATTCGTTTTCAATTCTGCACTCCCGAACAGAGAACCTCAATGCATCCTCTTGGATTGCCTTGCCCGCGCAGCGAGGATAGCTTCGCGCCAAATTGCCTTGGAGAGCCCAATGTCCTCAAATTTCGAAGCCCGCCTCGCCGGACTTGGCGTCACTTTGCCATCCGCACCAGCCCCCGCAGCAAACTATGTGCCGTTTATTCAATCGGGTAATCTGGTGTT
>Ga0181571_10000111_pt1 | contig 46335 bp, 38 predicted proteins | sample 101ome_17_FD_132440 | JGI IMG/M metagenome (GOLD analysis project Ga0181571, IMG submission 132440) | Coastal salt marsh microbial communities from the Groves Creek Marsh, Skidaway Island, Georgia - 101407AT metaG (megahit assembly) | ecosystem: Environmental > Aquatic > Marine > Intertidal... | reverse complement strand
GTGATACAAACAACCAGCTCAAGGCCCGCATTCGCGGCCTCAAGGATCGAGTCTTTACAGAACGGCGCGGGCACGTAAATGACCGATGCGGTTGCACCGGTAGCGGCAACCGCATCGGCCACCGTATCAAATACCGGCAATCCAAGATGCTCAGTACCGCCCTTACCGGGGGTAACACCACCCACCATCTTAGTGCCATAAGCAAGGGCTTGCTCCGAATGGAAGGTACCTTGTGAGCCGGTAAAGCCTTGGCAAATGACTTTGGTATCTTTATTGATAAGAATGCTCATTGTGCACCTCCAGCAGCCGCTACAACTTGTTGGGCCGCATCCGTGAGACTGGTGGCGGCAATAATATTAAGGCCGCTATCTGCCAAGACCTGCTGGCCAAGTTCTGCGTTATTACCTTCTAAGCGCACGACCACAGGAATGGTCACTCCCACTTCCTCGACAGCACCAATAACGCCCTCCGCAATCAGGTCGCAGCGAACGATGCCGCCGAAAATATTAATCAGTACGGCTTTCACATTTTCATCAGACAGAATGATCTTGAATGCTTCGGTGACACGCTCTTTAGTGGCGCCACCACCCACATCTAAGAAGTTTGCCGGTGCACCTCCGTGCAGTTTAACGATATCCATGGTGCCCATCGCGAGACCCGCACCATTAACCATACAGCCAATATTGCCATCCAGCGCCACGTAGTTAAGCTCCCATTGCGCGGCATGGGCTTCTCGCTCATCTTCTTGTGACGGATCACGCATGGCCTGAAGGTCGGCATGCCGATAAAGCGCATTGGAGTCGACTACGACCTTGGCATCCAGGCAATGCAAGTTGCCCTCGTCAGTAATCACCAGCGGATTGACCTCGATCAGTGCCAGGTCTTTGTCTTTGAACAAGTTAGCCAAGCCCGTGAAGATAGTGACGAATTGTTTGACCTGTACGCCTGTGAGACCGAGCTTGAATGCAAGCTCGCGTCCCTGATAGGGCTGTGGACCAACTAGAGGGTCGATCTCTGCCCTGAGTATCTTTTCGGGTGTTTCTTCAGCAACCTTTTCAATCTCCACACCGCCTTCTGTCGACGCCATAAAGACAATTCGCTGCGTTGCCCGATCAAGCACAGCACCCAGATACAGCTCTTCGGCAATATCGGTGCAGGCTTCAACAAGAATTTTGGCTACAGGTTGGCCCTTTTCGTCGGTCTGGTAGGTCACTAGATTTTTACCCAGCCAATTGGCCGCAAAATCCCTGACCTCTTCAGTGGTTTTAACTAGTTTGACACCACCTGCCTTACCGCGACCGCCTGCATGCACTTGAGCTTTAACGACCCACATGTCGCCCCCAATTTGCTGTGCAGCCTTGACTGCCTCCTCAGGCGTGTCCACGGCATGCCCAGAGCTAACTGGTAAGCCGTATTGGGCAAATAGCGCTTTGCCTTGATACTCGTGAAGATTCATAGCTTTTTTCCGTTAATAAAAGTCGAATGGGGTGGGTTGCTGTATTCAACCCACAGGGTGCCGAGGCACTGCGCTATGTCCCTAGCGCTTCTTTCGATTTGCCATGTGTATGGCGTGTCCATCTACCGCTAACGCGGCCTCATGCACAGCTTCCGATAAAGTGGGGTGACCAAATACCATCAGCTGAATATCTTCGGCGCTTGAGCCAAATTCCATGGCAATAACCATTTGCTGGATCAAATCGGCCGCCGACGGACCTACGCAGTGGGCGCCTAAAATGCGATCTGTGTTCTTATCAGCAATGATTTTCACCATGCCGTCTGTACTACCAGATGCCAACGCGCGCCCAATGGCCGCAAACGGGAAGGTTCCCGATTTGTACTCAACGCCCTCAGATTTGAGTTCCTGCTCGGTCTTGCCTACTGCTGCCACCTCAGGGTCCGTGTAAATGATCGAAGGGATACAGTCATAGTTAAGCTGATTGGGTTTGCCAGCGATTCGCTCGGCAACCATCACCCCTTCCTCTGATCCTTTGTGTGCAAGCATCGGGCCACGAACAATATCCCCAATGGCCCAAACTCCCGGTGCCTCTGTGGCACAGTAGTCATCGACGTAAACGAAACCACGCTCATCGGTTGTTACGCCCGAGTCAGAGGTAAAGAGTTCATTCGTTCTTGGTCTTCGGCCAACTGAGACGATCAGACGGTCGAATACCTCCGTCAACGTCTGATCGGCGTGGGTGTAGGTCACGTGAACTTTGTTGTCCTTGATCTCGGTCCCTGTTACTCGGGCGCCGAGGCGGATATCTAATCCCTGCTTTTTAAAGATCTTCTGAGACTCTTTCGCAATTTGCTCGTCCATAGCAGGAAGGAAGTTTTCTAGTGCTTCCAGTAACACCACCTCGGCACCCAAGCGCCCCCAAACACTGCCTAACTCAAGACCAATGACACCGGCACCAATAACACCAAGTCGCTCGGGCACGGCACTAAACTCAAGTGCACCAGTGGAATCAACAATCAGATCATTATCAACAGGCGCCGTGGGAATGGTGACGGGCTCAGAGCCAGACGCCAAAACAACATTGGCAGCCTCAAGCGTCGTAGTATTGCCATCTGCAGCGGTAACCTCGACTCTGCGATTAGCCAATAGTTTTCCATGGCCTTGCACAACATCAACACCGTTATGCTTAAGAAGACCGGCTACACCACCCGTTAGCTGAGTAACAATTTTATTTTTGCGTCCCATCATGGCGGCTACATTAATCGTCGGTCCGTCAACACTAATACCGTGGGTGGCAAAATGTTCTTTTGCTTCAATAAACTTGTGGGAGCTATCGAGTAAGGCTTTCGAAGGTATACAGCCAACATTAAGGCAGGTTCCACCAAAAACCGGCTGCTGCTTATCGTCCGTCCAAGCTTCCACTACCGCAACTTTTTGCCCCAGTTGAGCGGCACGAATAGCGCATACATAACCCGCAGGGCCAGCGCCTACCACTACAACATCATAATTTGCAGACATCTTCAGTCTCCGTCCTGTCAGTGAATCACAGCTGCAACAAAATGCGCGCCGGATCTTCAATAAACCCTTTCACGGTGACCAAAAATTGGACAGCCGTTTTGCCATCGATGAGTCGATGATCATAGGACAATGCCAAGTACATCATGGGTTGAATAACCACCTCGCCGTTAATCGCAACCGGGCGATCCTGAATGGTGTGCATGCCTAGGATGCCGGTTTGGGGTGGATTTAGAATCGGTGTTGAGAGAAGTGAACCAAAGACACCCCCGTTAGACACCGTAAATGTGCCGCCCGTCATTTCGTCAATGGTTAGTTTTTTGTCTCGCGCCTTGAGACCAAGATCTCGAATCGCTGCCTCAACATCTGCAATACTCATAAAATCAGCATCTCGGAGCACTGGCACTACCAAACCATCGTTGGTAGAGACCGCAACACCAATATCCTGATAACCGTGATAAACCACGTCATTGCCATCAATCGAGGCATTGACCTCAGGAAAACGTTTAAGTGCTTCGCAACAGGCCTTTACAAAAAAGCCCATGAAACCAAGTCGAGTGCCGTTATGGGTCTTCTCGAATTGGTCTTTGTATTGCGACCTTAGCTTCATTAACGGCGCCATGTTGACCTCGTTGAAGGTAGTCAGCATGGCCGTTTGTTGTGAGGCATCTAAGAGCCGTTCCGCAATTCGTGCCCGCATCCGCGTCATCGGTACGCGTTTTTCTACACGCTCGCTACTCGGACCCTCACTTAAGGACACGTCAGTAGATGCAACAGGCGCCTGTTCACTCTTATGTTTGCTCTGGCCCGATACATGTGCCACAACGTCTTCTTTGGTTATCCTACCGCCCTTTCCAGAGCCACTGATCGCGGCAGTATCAAGCTTATGCTCCTCGATCATTTGACGGGCCGCTGGTCCTGCCGAAACCTCAGTCGAGGTAGTAGATTCGGACTCTGAGCTCTGAGAAACAGGAGCCGCTTTGGTGCTTACCGCGCCTGGCTCAAGAATTGCGAGTAGCGCCTCGCTTTCAATCGTTTCTCCCTCTGCGACAGCAATTTTGGTCAGCGTGCCATCTTCTGGAGCCACGACCTCCATCACCACCTTATCGGTTTCAATTTCAACCAATAATTCGTCACGCATGACGCTATCGCCTTCAGCTTTGTGCCAAGTGGCGACTTCGCCATCGGCAACTGACTCAGGAAATGCGGGTGCTTTTATCTGTATAGCCATGCCTTTTTAGTCCCTATCGTTGGCTGGTATCAGTGACCCCAGGGCATTGGGCCCAGGGCTTCATTAATAAATTGTTCTTGCTGGCGCAGGTGCAATGCCGTGTAACCTGCAGACACGGAGGCCGAAGCCTCACGTCCGGCATAACGAAGATAAACGTCAACTTTGTGACGTTGAATGACCCGCCGCATGTGATGCTGGCTGGCGTACCAAGCGCCTTGATTCATAGGCTCCTCTTGGCACCAGATGGTGTCTTCGAGATTTGGGTATCGAGACACGACTTCTGCAAGATCTTCTTCTGGGAAGGGATAAAGTTGTTCAATGCGCACCAACGCAATATCGTCGATTCCCCGCTCACGTCGCGCGGCACGTAGGTCGTAGAACACTTTACCTGAACAGATAATCAGACGTTTTACAGTACTGGGATCGAGACCGTCCGTTTCATCAATGACCGACTGGAAGCGGCCATTAGCTAAATCCTCGAGCGTTGAAGTCGCTTCTTTGTGACGTAGCAAAGACTTTGGCGACATAACGACCAGTGGTTTACGGAGAGGCCGGATAGCCTGCCGCCTTAGCATATGAAAGACTTGTGCTGGTGTTGTTGGCGCGCACACTTGAATGTTGTGTTCAGCGCACAACTGCAGGTACCGCTCAAGGCGTGCAGATGAGTGTTCGGGACCCTGCCCCTCATAGCCGTGAGGCAACAGCATCGTCAATCCGCACAGCCGAGCCCATTTGTGCTCTCCGCTCGTTATGAATTGATCAATGACCACTTGGGCGCCATTCGCAAAATCACCAAACTGCGCTTCCCAGATTACAAGACCACCGGGTGCAGTAGTCGCGTATCCGTATTCAAAGGCAAGCACGGCCTCTTCTGATAGCAAACTATCAAATATTCGAAACTCTGCTTGGTCCTCACCTAAGTGCTGCAGTGGTACATAGGCCTCTTCAACCCGTTGATTATGTAGTACTGCATGACGGTGCGAGAAAGTACCGCGGCCAACATCTTGACCTGTCATGCGCACCGGATAGCCGTCTACCAACAGGGTGGCGTATGCCATTGTTTCGGCAAAACCCCAGTTAATCTCTAAAGCACCGGCACCCATTTTGCGCCGATCCTCAAGTATTTTATTTACTTGGCGTTGCAGGCTTATGCCTTCAGGTGCTGTGTTTAACCGCTCCGCCAAGGCTTGTAGTTGGGGCAAGGGTAAACTGGTGTCACAGTGAGCCGTCCATGAGTGGCCTAGATACGGAGTCCAATCGACAAATAGCTGTTTGCTTGGCTCCATAACAAGCGTGCTGACCAACGGTTCGCCTCTGTCGAGGGACTCGCGATAGCGTTCCTGCAGGGCGGTATCCTCCTCTTCCGTCAGGATACCGTCCGTAATAAGTTTGTGGGCGTACAGATCCCGTGTCGACGGATGAGACTTAATGGTTTTGTACATCAGTGGCTGAGTAACCGATGGCTCGTCCGCTTCGTTGTGGCCGCGACGTCGGTAACACACAAGATCAATCACGACGTCACGTTTAAACGTATTACGAAAATCAACGGCAAGTTGCGTAACGAATACAACCGCCTCGGGGTCATCGGCATTGACGTGGAAGATGGGCGCCTGAACCATCTTCGCAACATCCGTACAGTACTCTGTAGAGCGCGCGTCTTCTCGTCGGCTCGTTGTAAAACCAACCTGATTATTAATCACAATGTGCAGTGTGCCGCCGGTTTTATATCCTCGCGTCTGAGACATTTGAAATGTCTCCATCACCACACCTTGCCCCGCGAACGCCGCATCGCCATGGATGACAATCGGCACAACCGTGTCACCGACCGGATCCTTTCTTCGGTCTTGTCGCGCGCGTACAGAGCCTTCCACAACCGGAGCCACAATCTCAAGATGCGACGGATTAAAGGCGAGAGCTAGATGCACCTCACCGCCCGGGGTCATGACATTAGATGAGAAACCTTGGTGATATTTTACATCGCCGGAATTCTCAAAATTTACCCGCCCCTCGAATTCATCAAAGAGCTCACCTGGATTCTTGCCAAGAATATTCACAAGTACATTCAGCCGGCCCCGGTGAGCCATGCCAATAACGACTTCCTTGGCGCCGTAGCCACCAATTCTCTGAATGGCCTCGGACATCATTGGAATGAGGCTTTCCCCTCCCTCAAGACCAAAACGCTTGGTGCCCGGGTATTTGCTACCAAGGGATTTCTCGAGGCCCTCGGCTTTGATCAAGCGACGCAAAACCTCAATGCGCCCTTCGCGTGACATTTCAGGCGCCGATCTTACCGATTCCATCCGACTCATAATCCAGTGGCGCTGTTCAGTATCAACAATGTGCATGAACTCAGCGCCAATCGTATGGCAATAGGTGCGCTCTAACGCCTCGACGATGTGCTTTAGCGACGCGTCACTCGCGCCGTAATACAGCGAGCCAACCTGAAAGATTGTGTCTAGGTCGGCCTCACTCAGCTGATGAAAACCGAGGTCCAAGTCGGGCACGGCATCGCGCACCGCGATTCCCAGGGGGTCGAGAGAGGCTTTTTGGTGGCCGCGCTGACGATAGGCCGAGATCAGCTGGACTACGCGCACCTGCTTGCGCTCGTACTCCGTTGCTTGGGCGTCATGCGCTACGGTTGCCTCAGTCCGAACCCGCATCTTGGATATTTTGGCAAACTGCTCCCGTACTACCGAGTGGGGAACATCGTGAAGATTTGGTGTTGTTGACCGTACTTTGGGAAGGCGATCGAAAAAGTCCCGCCATTCGGGATCAATCGCATTGGGATCAGCGAGATACTGCTCGTACAAAACCTCGATATAATCGGCATTGCTGCCCGATATGTGAGACGTGCCCCACAGCTCGAGCATGCTTGGTAGTACTGAAGCTTGCGTCATGCTCGCCCCCGTTATCTTCTTGTTTATGACTTTTTCGTCTAAGCAGGGTTGCTGGTCGCAGTGTTTCGTCTTCCCCCAAAGACAGAGTGAGGATAGTTTACCTATTAACCTTACAAGCTTGTACCTTTAAAAGGGCCAAATACGTGGATTTTGACCGAATTTTAGTGGGGTTTTGTCACAATAGTCGTTTAAAGACTGGAGTATATAACTTCTGGATATGCGCAAAAGATGCGCACTAAAAAGGGGCGCGCGGCGCCCCTTCTAAAATGGCTTCAGCTACTAGGTTGCACGATTGAGAAGCATGGTCCTGATGTGACCGATGGCTTTGGTTGGATTAAGGCCCTTAGGGCAAACATTGACACAGTTCTGAATACCGTGGCATCGAAATACGCTAAAGGGGTCGTCTAGCCTTGCTAACCGCGCGTCAGTCGACGTATCACGACTATCTGCTAGAAACCGATAGGCCTGCAAAAGACCCGCTGGGCCGATAAAGCGATCAGGGTTCCACCAAAATGATGGACAACTCGTTGAACAACATGCGCACAAGATGCACTCGTATAAGCCGTCGAGTTTAGCCCGGTCTTCTGGTGTCTGGAGCCGCTCAATCGCTGGGGCGGGTGTGTTGTTTTGCAAAAACGGCTGAATCTTTTCGTATTGCGCATAAAAAAGGCTCATGTCCACGACTAAGTCTCGAATCACCGGCAGCCCAGGCAACGGTCGAATTACCAACTTGTCATTTTTGACCGTGTCAGACAGCGCAGTGATGCACGCTAGGCCATTCTTACCGTTTATATTGAGGCCGTCTGAGCCACAAACGCCCTCTCGGCAACTGCGTCGGTAAGTGACAGTGGCATCCTGCTCGGCTTTAATCATCTCTAAAACATCCAAAACCATGACGTCTTTGCCCTGGGTATCCACTTGGAAGTCCTGCATGTAGGGGGCACTGTCAACCTCAGGGTTGTAGCGATAAACACTGACCTGCAACACGGCTGTATCTCCTAACAACAATTTTTAATAGGTACGAATTTTAGGCTGGAAAGTATCGACGGTTTTGGGTGTAAAGTTGACGCTTCGCTTGCCAACGCGCTTGCCGTCTCGGTGGTACATCGAGTGGCACAACCAGTTTTCATCGTCCCTTTCGGTGAAATCCTCTCGGGCGTGAGCGCCTCGACTCTCTGTACGTGCCTCAGCAACGATGGCGGTTGCTTCAGCGGTTTCAAACAGGTTTTGAAGCTCGAGACATTCAATGCGCGCTGTATTGAACGCCGAAGACTTATCGCCACACTTTACGTTTTCGATGCGACCACGCAGGGATTCAAGCTTTTTAATGCCCTCCTGCATAAACTCACCCTTGCGGAAAACTCCAAAATGGTTTTGCATAATGTTCTGAAGTTCTTTGCGCAAGTCGGCGGCATTTTCACCATCCGTTCGTTCATTCAGCGCAACTAAGCGTTGGCTAGCCTGCTCGATATCGGACTGACCAGCGTCACGCATCTCAATACCGTCTCGTAGGGCGTTCTCAATGAAAATACCTGATGCCCGACCAAACACCACCAAGTCGAGTAGCGAGTTACCACCTAAACGGTTAGCACCATGCACAGATACACAGGCGGCTTCACCGCAAGCATACAGGCCCGGGATGACTTGATCGTTGCCATCAGCGTCCACAGTGAGCGCTTGACCATGGATGTTGGTGGGAATACCACCCATCATGTAGTGACAGGTTGGCACAACAGGAATGGGCTCTTTCACCGGGTCTACATGCGCAAACGTACGGCTCAATTCACAAATTCCGGGAAGCCTTGATTCCAGTACTTCTTCACCCAAATGATCAAGTTTTAGTTTCACATGATCGCCGTCCGGACCGCACCCACGACCTTCGAGGATCTCCAAGACCATTGAACGAGCGACTACGTCGCGGCCGGCCAAATCCTTCGCATTGGGTGCATAGCGCTCCATAAAGCGCTCGCCATCTTTATTGATAAGATAGCCCCCCTCGCCGCGACAGCCCTCTGTGACCAATGTTCCCGCGCCGTAAATACCCGTGGGATGAAACTGCCACATTTCCATATCCTGGGCCGGCACTCCTGCTCGGAGCGCCATACCCATGCCATCGCCAGTATTGATATGTGCGTTGGTGGTGGAGGCGTAAATCCGTCCTGCTCCGCCAGTAGCAAAAACCGTAGCCTTGGATTTCACATAGACCGTTTCGCCGGTTTCAATGCAAATCGCTGTAACGCCGGTAACAGCGCCGTCTTGGTTCTTAACCAGATCAATCGCAAACCACTCGTTGAAAAACACCGTCTCGTTTTTGACGTTGTTCTGGTAAAGGGTGTGCAAAAGCGCGTGCCCCGTCCGATCGGCTGCGGCGCAGGTCCGAGCAGCTTGCCCGCCCTCCCCGAAATTTTTTGATTGTCCGCCGAAAGGCCGCTGATAAATCCGCCCTTCCTCAGTTCTCGAAAAAGGGAGCCCCATGTGCTCTAGTTCGAAGATAGCCTCAGGGCCTACCGAGCACATATATTCGATGGCATCCTGATCCCCGATGTAATCAGAACCCTTTACGGTGTCATACATGTGCCAACGCCAATCATCTTGTGGATCAGCACTAGCGATGGCGCAGGTGATACCGCCCTGAGCCGAAACTGTATGTGAGCGGGTTGGAAAAACCTTGGTAATAACCGCCGTTTTATAGCCAGATTGTGCGAGCTGAAGTGCCGCACGCATGCCAGCGCCACCACCACCTACAATGACGCCGTCAAAAGAAATTGTTCGCATTATCGCCTCCGTCCTATCTGACGCCTAGCGCCGAGCTTGTTATAGCGAATTTCAATCGCAATCCAAGCAATAAAAATGACTAACCCCAAATTATTTGGATGACCCACAGTAAATACACAAGCAGGGCAAGTACCGTACCGATCTGGCAAAAGCGACGTAGGGTATTGCCGCGCGGGCCCAACATGCGCTCAGTCAGATAATCAGTGAAAACTGCCCACATGCCTATCCATGCATGAGCCGCGAAAGATAATGCAGCTAGCAAAGTGAATACCCGCATGGCTGTCGTCGCGTGCATGGCTTTCCACGTCGCGTAATCAACTCCCATAAGCAGGGTTCCGCCAACGCACACAAAATAGGCGAGCAAAATGACACCCGCAACGCGCTGTATCAGCCAATCGGATAAGCCTGAGCGGCTAAAACTCGTCACCTGGGTCACCATATGAGCATCCCCCACGAGGCAGCCAGCGCGAGGGCTAGACCAATGACAATGCGGGCTCCGAAAACGCCGCCCTGCATGGTTTCGCCGTAGCCAAAATCCATAATAATGTGCTTGACGCCTGACAGCGCGTGATAGCTCAAGCCAGTCGCGATTGCCCACAGCAGCACTTTTGCCACCGAGCCAGACAGCACATCGGCTAATGCATTAAAGCTTTGTTCTGAGGCGAGACTACGATCTAGGGCCCAGACCAAAAGGCCGCTGATAATGAACAAAAACACGCCTGACAGGCGGTGCGTGATGGATACATAAGCGGTTATCGGAAGCTTCATCGACCCAATGTCGAGGTTTACCGGTCGCTTATCCTTGCTAACAAGTGGCTTCACGGGCATTTTCCATTGTTGCTTGACGAGAATAACGGGCGCAATGGCCGCGGCGGAGTATACGCGTGTCTACGCAGTTGTGACAATTTTACCCAAAAAAAGTGTTACCCGCATTCGGATTACTTTTTTTTGAGAAACGTGAAAAATTGACACACGCGAGGATCTGACTATAGTTTGGCGCTCTTAGTAAACCTACGATCCAGGATGTACTCATGACGGACAAAAAAGCCACGCTCACTACAGACAATGGCAACGGAACAACCAGCATAGACCTGCCCGTTCTCGAGGGGACGTTGGGGCCAGACGTCATCAACGTTGGATCTCTGACAGCAAACGGATATTTCACCTACGACCCCGGCTTCACTTCAACGGCGTCTTGCGAGTCGAAAATCACTTATATCGATGGTGACAACGGTATCTTGTTACACCGCGGCTATCCCATCGAGCAGCTGGCCGAGCATTCAGACTACCTAGAGACCTGTTATCTGCTGTTGTACGGTGAGCTGCCGACCAAGGCGGAGAAGCAAGAGTTTGTTACCACAGTACACAACCATACGATGGTTCATGAACAAATCCGCACATTTTTCAATGGCTTCCGCCGTGACGCGCATCCCATGGCGATTATGTGCGGCGTTGTGGGCGCGCTGTCAGCATTTTATCACGACTCAACCGATATATCGGATCCGCACCACCGCACCGTGGCCGCGTACCGACTGATTGCCAAAATGCCCACGATAGCTGCTATGAGCTATAAATTTTCAATTGGCCAGCCTTTCATGTATCCGGATAACAGCCTGTCTTACTCGGCTAATTTCTTGCACATGATGTTCGGCAACCCTTGTGAGCCTACCCGAATCTCGCCCACCGTCGCCCGCGCTATGGATCGGATCTTTCTACTGCACGCAGATCACGAACAAAACGCGTCAACGTCGACCGTGCGCTTGGCGGGTTCGTCACAGGCCAACCCGTTCGCCTGTATTGCCGCGGGGATAGCTGCACTTTGGGGGCCTTCTCACGGTGGCGCCAACGAGGCTGTCGTCAAAATGCTCGAGGAAATCGGCAGCGTCGACAACATTGATACCTTCGTGGCTCGTGCTAAAGACAAGGATGACCCGTTCAGACTCATGGGCTTTGGGCATCGCGTTTACAAGAATTTTGATCCCAGGGCGAAAGTCATGAAGCAAGCTGCCGACGAGGTACTTGCTGAACTTGGGATCGAAGATGAAATGTTAGAAATTGCCAAACGGCTCGAGGAGATCGCACTGCAAGATGCGTATTTCATTGAGAAGAAACTTTACCCAAATGTGGATTTTTACTCAGGCATCATTCTTAAAGCGCTGGGCATACCCACTTCGATGTTCACGGTGATTTTTGCTATCGGCCGAACCGTCGGTTGGATTGCCCATTGGAACGAGATGATTTCTGGCAGCTATAGAATTGGTCGTCCACGGCAGCTTTATACAGGCTATCAGGCCCGGGATTTCACGCCAATCGACCAGCGCTGAGAGAATATCCATATGACCCAAGCAAGCGCGGTCATCACAGGCACCGGCCTGTACACCCCCCCCGAGTCGGTTTCCAACGAAGAGCTGGTGCAGGCGTTTAATGCGTGGGTCGATCGTTACAACGAAGAACACCGAGAGGCCATTGAGGCAGGTGATATAGAAGCTAAGGTGTATTCATCCGCCGAATTCATCGAAAAAGCTTCAGGCATCAAGAGCCGCTACGTGATCAATAAAGTCGGCATCATTGACCCGGATAGAATGGTGCCGTGCATCCCAGAGCGTTCGAACGAACAGCTATCAGTTATGGCGGAAATTGCAGTGCATGCCGCTCGAGAAGCGCTTACCCGGGCCAAGGTTAGCAGTGACGATATCGATGGTGTGATTGTCGCCGCATCCAACATGCAGCGAGCCTACCCTGCTGTTGCTATTGAGGTTCAAAATGCCCTGGGGTGCAGTGGCTGGGCGTTTGACATGAATGTCGCCTGCTCATCGGCCACCTTCGGTATCCAGCAGGCGCGCGATGCCATTCGCGCGGGTAGCGCCCAACGCGTTTTAATGATCAACCCGGAGATCTGCACGGGGCATTTGAATTTTTGTGACAGAGATTCGCACTTCATTTTTGGTGATGTTGCTACGGCGGTGCTTGTCGAAGCCGCCGATATAGCAAGTGCAGACAACCGTTACGAAATCCTAGATACCCGCTTGCAGACGATTTTTTCAAATAATATCCGCAATAACTTTGGCTTCCTTAACCGCACCGACGAAACCGGTGTCGGTGCCAGCGACAAACTGTTTGTACAAGAGGGACGAAAGGTCTTTAAAGAAGTTTGCCCGGCGGTCGCCAACCAGATTAATGCTCAGCTACACGCCATGAACATGGAGGCGAATCAGCTGAGTCGGTTGTGGCTGCATCAGGCCAATCGCAACATGAATGATCTGATAGCTCGCAAAGTGCTCGGCCGCGAACCCAGTGAGGGAGAGTCACCGACCATCCTCGACGAGTATGCCAACACCTCATCGGCGGGATCAATTATTGCCTTTCATAAGTACCGCGATGACCTAGCGGCAGGTGATCTAGGGGTACTCTGCTCATTTGGTGCCGGTTACAGTATTGGTAGTGTTGTTTTGAGACGCTGTTGACCACTCCTGCAAAGAAATTTGGATGTACTCGCCTGCACTCCCGAGAATCGCTGTCAGAATAGCGCAACCGTCATCGCTAGCGCGGATTAACATTAAACAACTGTCGCAGCCGGCTACGCCCGCCGTCTATGATTGATCAAGCCCACCTAAATACTCACTTAGGCACTTTACAAGCGCTTCACATTGGTCTTTTGTACCCACTGTAATACGCAAGTGATTGTTGATACGCGCCTTCTCCCATCGCCTTACAAGAATGTTATGGCTGCGTAAGTGTTCAAAAATTGTGTGACCCGCCACACTTGCGTGCTGAGCGAACACAAAATTAGCCGCCGACGGACAAACGCTAAAGCCCAATTTCTCAAGCGAAGTTGTTAAATAGCTGCGGTTGTCAATTACCACCTGACTGGCGGCTCTCAGCCAGTTGAGATCACGAATAGCGGCCGTACTGCCGGCCTGTGCCAATGCATCGAGCGGATAACTATTGAAAGAATCTTTTACGCGCGTGAGACCCTCGATAAGCGCAACGTGTCCTAATGCATACCCAACACGGAGTCCAGCCAAAGCATGGGACTTTGACAGGCTACGCGTGATCAATAAGTTATCGTATTGGCCGATTAATCCCACCGCGGTGTCAGCGCCAAACCCGTAATAGGCCTCATCAACGACCACTAACCTGTCAGTATTGCTTTTGACTAATTGCTCGATATCACCGTAAGACATTGCAATGCCTGTGGGCGCATTCGGGTTGGGGAGTAAAATAGGCCCCTCGGTTGCGCACAAGGCACTGATATCCACCGCCATGGACTCGCTTAGTGGCACGAGATTACATTGCACACCATAGAGCGTCGACCAAACGGGATAAAAGCTATAGGTGACATCGAGCGTATTGATGGCCTCTCTTGAACACAGCAAAGCAGCGAAAATATGGGCGAGCACCTCATCGGACCCGTTCCCCACAAACACCTGATCTACCTGCAGATTTTCCACAGCAGCGATGGCTTGTCGTAGCGCCATGCTCTCGGGATCCGGGTAGCGGCGTAACGCCTCGGCGCTGGTCAGCGCAATTGCCTCAAGGACAGCGGAACTAGCCGTAAGAGGATGCTCATTGGTATTAAGTTTAACCAGTTGCGGTACCCTCGGCTGTTCGCCCGGCACATAGGGCGTGAGTTTACGGGTGACGTGACTCCAAAAACGATTCATAGTTATCTCTCGGCGCTCTGCGCGACCCTTGTTCAAGACGGCTGCAACGCCGATTCCTATCTGTAAAAGCGGGTTAACACACCGTGTTAGTTTAGGTGATCATGGCCCGAATTGCCGCCGTATCGAAATGCCGTATATCCTCACCGCTGACGAGATAGACAACCTGCTCGGCAATATTACTGGTGTGATCACCGAGACGCTCGAAACTGCGTAGCGACCATACGAGGTCCATAAACTCCGGAATATGATCACGCTCATTCGCCATGGCGCGCTGTAGTGCATCAAGTCCAGCGGCGTACTCCTCGTCAACAGTCGTGTCGCTCAGGACAACATCAAGCGCACTGTTCATATCGAGTCGGGCAAAAGCATCCAGTGCCTTATTAAGCATAGCCATAACACGTTGCGCCGCTCGCTCTAACCGGATTTCAGCCTCGTAACAACGGACCGTGGAGCTCTCCGAACGCTTTATTGCCAGTCTAGCCACGCGGGAGGCCTCATCGCCCATGCGCTCCAAATCAGTGGTAACTCGAGTGATCGCAATCACCAGCCGCAAATCACCCGCCGCGGGCTGCCGGCGCGCTAGAATTTTAAGGCATTGCTCATCAATCGATATCTCTAGGTCATTAATCTCACGATCGACCGATAGCACTTGCTCAGCTAAACCGCTATCAGCGCGTGACATCGCTTGCGCAGCATTTTCTATTTGACTCTCCACTTTACCGCCCATCTCGAGAAGATTGCTTTTGATAGCGTCGAGCTCGGCATTGAATTGACCGGAGATATGCTGCCGCTGGCGGTTTGGCTCGTGCATCATGGGGTTGCTACTTCCTAGTATTATCCATAGCGGCCGGTGATATAGTCCTCGGTCGCCTGCTGATTGGGGTTGGTAAAAATATCGTCCGTACTGCCAAATTCGATCAAGCGGCCCTCGTTCATAAAAGCAGTCCAGTCTGCAACGCGGGCGGCTTGCTGCATATTATGGGTAACAATAATCACCGTGTAATCTTGTTTGAGTTCATAGATAAGCTCTTCGATACGCAATGTAGAAATTGGATCCAGAGAGGATGCCGGCTCATCGAGAAGCAGCACTTCAGGCTCCACGGCAATCGTACGCGCAATAATCAATCGCTGCTGCTGACCCAGTGACAGTGATAATGCACTTTCTTCAAGTCGATCTTTCACTTCATCCCAGAGTGCAGCTGCCCGGAGGCATCGCTCCACAACCTCATCAAGAGCTCGGCGCCGGCGCAAACCACCGATTCTTGGTCCATAAGCTATGTTGTCATAGATAGATTTAGGGAATGGATTGGGCCTTTGAAATACCATGCCGACTCGGCGCCGAAGGCTGGTGACATTAGTCATCGGCTCAAGAATGTCATCGTCGTTCAAAAAGATAGAACCGCGGTAGCGGCAGCCCTCTATAGTGTCATTCATACGATTGATTGAGCGCAACAAAGTCGATTTTCCACATCCTGATGGCCCAATAATCGCAGTCACCGCACCCGGCGGCATCGTGAGGTGGATATCTCGAAGGGCTACCCCACGTGGATACTCGAGATGGAGTCCTTCAATGCGCACCAGCGGTGATTGGCGTTGATGACGGCTACTTACAGAGGATGCATGAATTAGCGCATCAAAATCTCGCATGTTATAGCTCCTCGATGGTTTGATATCGGCGTCTTAGGGAGTTTCTCAGAACAATCGCGGCAATGTTGAGCACTAAAATCACCGCCACCAATAATAAGGACGCCACTGCAAGCAGCCCCAACCTCCCTTCGCCTATAACGGCATGGCTGGAAATATCGAAAATGTAAAAGCCCAAGTGCATGAACTTCTGTTCGAGATGAACAAACGGAGCAGTGGTGGATACAGGTAATTCGGGAGCGAATCGAACCACACCAACTAACATAAGGGGCGCCACCTCTCCAGCTGCTCTGGCAACTGCCAAGATAATACCAGTGAAAAAACTTGGCGCGGCAGCGGGAATGACAACTCTCAGGACTGTTTCTGCCCGCGTAGCGCCGAGTGCATAGCTGCCCTCCCGAAGTGACTCGGGCACTCGATACAAGCCTTCCTCGGCAACCACAATAACCGTGGGTAATGTGAGTAAGGCGAGCGTTGTGGCGGCCCACAACAAACCAGGAGCGCCATAGGTAGGGCTAGGGAGTCGATCCGCATAAAGCCAAACATCAAGACTCCCACCCACCCCGTAGACAAAAAAAGCGAGGCCAAAGACACCAAAAATAACCGACGGCACACCCGCTAAATTTTGCACGCCTATTCGCACCAATTCTGTATACCAAGTCTCACCGGCGTATTCGCTCAAATAAACCGCGACGATGATGCCCAGTGGCGCAACGATAACTGACATCAGCACTACCACCACCGACGTACCCACGATTGCCGGTAACATAGGTGGGAAATCTGCAGCAGCCGAGTCCGGGAAAAACACGGCTCTAAACGCCATAATGACACTATCAACCACCGATTCAGCCGCATAGAACTCCAGTACCCATGTTGCAGAGAGGTAAACGAGCGTGCCGATGAAAGTCACGAACACAATGAGGGAAAAAGAGACACACCAGGCCGATAACCAAACCATGACGTTACTGCCAGCGCTGGGCGCCGTGTAATGAACGCCTTCTGAGGGTGCCGTACTTGTTTTCACGTCACTTGCCCCATTCTTGTCATCAGTCGTCGCTTTAATAGTTGAGCGATGGTGTTAAAAACAAAGCTCACCGCAAACAGAAGCAGCGCGACCAGTATGAGCACCTGAAAATGAGCCGAAGCGACTGCAGCATCCGGTAGTTCAATAGCGAGCGTCGCAGCGATTGATCGCACGGCTGTGAACGGATTTAAACCGGTGTTGGGTGCATTTCCTGAGAGCATCAGCAAGATCATGGTCTCACCAATCGCCCGACCAAAACCAAGAAGGACCGCCGCGACAATACCCGGCAGCGCCACCGGCAACACCACACTGGCAAAACTCTGCCACTGAGAAGCTCCGAGCGCTAAACTTCCCGCACCGAGGGACCGAGGAACGCTGTTGATAGCGTCCTCGGCAACCGTAAATATAGATGGAATGATCGCGAAACCCATAGCGAAGGCCACCAGCAAACTGTTGTGAGACTGATGGTCCAATCCGGTTTTCAAAGCGAGAAACGCAATTAGATTGCCATCCCAAACTCTTGATTCTATTAAATAACCCAGCCAAGATCCTAGCGCTATAAGGGCACAGCCAGGTAACACAAGTAATAGGGGTAGCTTGGACAACCAACCGTCCCGAGTAGCCGTACTGCCCCAGTGGTTAAAAACAAAGGCCGCTAAGGCAATGGCACACGGGGTGACCAACAGCGCCCCCAGCCAGTGGGCCGACAGCGTCCAAAACGATGGGGCTACTGATACGGCAAAAATGGCCCCGATGACGACTGTAGGGAATGCGGCAATCATCTCGATAATCGGTTTAATGCGGTTGCGATAGCTAGGTGTCATAAAATAGCCAACAAACGTAGCGGCACCCGTGGCTATTGGTACTGCAAAAAGCAAAGCAAGTGCAGCCGTTTTAAATGTCCCTAAGAGCAACGGTACGACATTGAGTTTTGCGGGATTTCCCAAGGTGGCCGATAACGGTTGCCAGACGCTACGCGCCTCAGGGTACCCTGGATAGACTATAGGCTGCAAAAGCCGCGCAGCATCGATACCGTTAATATCGCCCGCAATCTTCCAGTGCTGAAAATGGCCCTGTGAGAACGCTACCCCAATTTGATGTCTGTCGACCCAGTATGCGTGCTCAGCGGTTTCAGCCAGAGACACCGATACAATGTTTTCGCCCGATAAAATGCTGCGGACTTCTAGTGTATCGTTGTCTAGGAGCGCCAGAATCCGCTCGGCCGCTGGGTCTATGGCGACCGCGTTAACACCGGCGGCTAACTGCATCCGCTGTCGGAGCCGAAACAAAGGGATGTCTCCAGCACGAACCCAGTGCCAATGTTCAATAATGTTCTGTTTCACACCAAGAAAACCCGCATCACCGGGAAGAATATGGACACGATCAAAGGGCGCCGTCTGGCCCGTGAACGAAACCGTCCCGGTGCCGTCCCGAAACGAGTATTGGCCCGATGCCTGAACAATCAGCAAGCTATTTCGGGGGGAATTGACCAGGCTGAGTGCCGCATCTTTCCCAATATCGAGCGGCGGTAGCGTGTAATCAATGGGGTCCAAATCCTGCCCCGCCAGCCCACCCACTTGACCGCTTAGCAACCCACTGGGGCCAATTGCAAACCACAACCCTCGCTCGCCAAGCACCTGCCACCGAGCATCTCGCTGGTCTCGTGGCACCCAGTTCGGTATCGTCTCACTCGATTGTTGGACAAGCTCCGCTGAGTTGTTGAGCTCAACCTCAGGCGCGCGCATCAAGGGTAAAGCTGCAACGATTAATTGCAATAACATGCCCACTACAGCAGCTAAAACCAGCAGACTTGTGGCGCGCACTCCCACGGCAGTCAGCCTATCGGCAAGCAAACGCCGCTTACTCGCAGAAATCATGTGCTTCCATTTCGAATGAACTAGCGGACGATAGTGGCGTCAGACCCCGCATCTCCACCATCGCTTGCGCTTGCGCCGATTGACTGTAATTGATAAACGCACATTGAATAGGCGACAAGCGCGTGCCGGGGGCTTGTGCCCAGTACAAAAACAGCTCGCGCGTAAGCGGATAATTGGTATGATTACTGGCCACGGGTGCATTGTCTCCACCAGAAACTGATAGCTTTAAAGCCTTCACGCGATCATCTACCCACTGCTTTCCTGTATAGCCAATCCCACCTCGAGTACCAGCTACGGAATCGACCAGAGCCGCAAAACCCTCAAACTCAGCGATACCGACCGAATAGTCTGCCTCACACAGCACCCTCGACTTAAAAAAACCATAACTGCCGCTGGTTGCAGTTCGAGAAAACGCCTCCACCTGCTGCAATGAGCCCTCTACACGCGTGTCAAGTTGCCGCCAATCACGGATGGGCGAGCCGTTTGTACATCGGGCGTTCGCGCTAAAGATGCGATCAAGCTGGTCGAGGGTTAGGCTATCGAGTGGATTTTGCTTGTTCACTATGACCACGAGCGCATCCCGGGCAATAGCAACCGACTTTGGCGCAAAACCTCGTCTTGCCACGAACTCGCCTATCTCTTCTCGCGTCATCTCACGGCTCATTGCACCAATATCGACGGTGCCCTCCGCAAGCGCCGTGGGCACAGTTGCCGAGCCTGTAGATTGCATCTCGACGCGCAACCCGTCATATCGCGTCTTAAAGTCTTGCAGCCAGGTTGTCACCAACGGTGCCAAGGTATCCGAACCGGTTATTGTGAGCGATGGTGAAGCAGAGAAAGCAGTTGCCGACCAACAAAATGTCAGCATAGCCACAATGGATTGGGTGCTACGGGGTGACACAGTTGGGGAATCGTAGCGAGAAGGTGCTGCCCTCTCCAATATGACTAGTGATAGCAAGATCCGCGTTGTGAGAATTTGCAACATGCTTGACAATAGCTAGTCCTAACCCAGTACCACCCGTGGTCTGTGAGCGGCTCTTATCAATTCTATAAAAGCGTTCGGTCAATCGCGTTAGGTGTTCCTGAGCAATGCCGGTACCGCAATCAGCTACCGAAAAAACCGCAACCTCTTGCTCTGTTTGCCAACGAACAATAACGGGCCCGCTCTCACTGTACTTCAGGGCATTAATCACTAGGTTGCTAAATGCACTATGCAGTTCATTATCGTCTCCGACGATATGGTTTTGTGTATCTATTTTTAACACCAGGTCGCGATCGGGCCAAGCTGTTCGCAGTTGCGAAGCGAGCTCCTCTAGCATTTTTGGCACGTCAACGAGTTCCGTCTTGATTTGCTTTTCAGCACTTTCAATTCTTCCCAGCCAGAGAAGATCCTTGAGGAGGGACTCCATACGATCAGATTGTTCGTTTATTTGCTCGAGCGGTCGACGGAGTGGCCCGGTGGCAAATGGCTCCATATCTATAAGAGTGTCGACATAGCCTTTGATTACCGTCAACGGCGTGCGCAATTCGTGGGAAACATTGCTGACGAAATCGCGGCGCATTTGTTCCAGTCGAAATGTTTCTGTGATGTCTCGCACAAAAAGCAGGCGATCACCCTCGCCAAAACGCGATATCTCGATTTGAAGGCAATCATCCGATTCTGCGCTCGGTAATATTCTCAGCGGGCTCGAGTAGTTTTCCGCCTCATAATATTCCACAAATTGCGGCATGCGAATTAGGTTAAGCAATAACTGACCCCTATCCTCCGGAAAGCGAATACCCAGTAACACTTGGGCAGAGGCATTCGACCAAGCAATAGCCCCCCGCGCATCCACGATAATCGCCGCGTCTCGCATCGAGGCAAGCGAGTCTTGTAAATAGTCCAGGGCTGAGGCTAAGCGTAGCTGCGCTTCTCTTGATCGCCGCTGAAACAAATGTATGTTGTCTAGGATCAAGCCCCACAAGCCGTGGCTCTCTGGAGGCTCATCCTCTGGTTTATCCAGCCATCGCTGCACTAGGCTTAATTGATACGACCAAATCAGAAGAACCATCGATAATCCGGCGGCGAGACCGAGGGTGGGATAGCTAAAAAGCCAGCCTAGTAATGCCGCACCACCGATAACCGCAACCACACGACGCATCTCGGCTAGCCAGACACGGCGTGCTTTCACAGCTTCTCAGCTCCGTGTGTAGAAAAGCGATAACCCGTGCCTCGAACGGTTTGTACTAGCACGCTATAGTCACCAGCCGTGCTCTGCAACGCCTTGCGCAAGCGACGAATGTGCACATCAACTGTTCGCTCTTCAACGTACACATTGGCCCCCCAAACATGATCAAGTAGCTGTCCACGTGTGTAAGCGCGTTCCGCATGGGACATAAAAAACATCAATAAATTAAATTCAGTTGGACCCATTTCAAGCGCTTGGTCGGCAATAAAAACACGATAACTTTCCGTATCAAGTCGCAGTGCGCCCACCTGTAACTGCTCGGCCAGCTCACCGCCTTTAGCCCTCCGTAATAGCGCCTTGATCCGGGCGATCAATTCACGTGGCGCGAAGGGTTTGGTCATATAATCGTCGGCACCTACGTCCAAACCCTGAATAACGTTGTCCTCGGTGGTTTTGGCTGTGAGCATCATCACCGGGATAGACGCCGTGGTATCTGAGCGTTTTAATCGCCGCAACAATTCTAGGCCACTGCCGCCTGGAAGCATCCAATCCAGCAAAACAACATCTGGGCGTTCGTCCACGATAAGTCGGTAAGCGTCTAGGATGTTTTCCGCTTCGATACAGTCAAAATCAGATATCTCAAGGGCCATGCGCAGCATGTCTCTAATAGCAAATTCATCATCGACTATTAATACTTTTTTTCCCTTCATTGGCTTTCTCATATGCTCAATGGGCCACTAGAAGAGATTATTAAATGATGTTTTTGTGACAGTTGAGTGACAGTGCAACCACATATCACAACCAATCAAACCAACCGTCAGACTCGAGCTTATTGACACAGGCTTTTAGCTGCGTGTTGTACTGCTTGGCTTTGCGGTCAACCTTACGCGCGACGTCCATTAGCCATTGTTTAGATCGATACGTTTGTCGCTCATAGCCTCCGTGACCTTCGTGGTAGGCCAAATACAAGCGAAACGCATCGTCTTTTGGTATGCCATTTCTGCGGTGACTAACATCGTTATACCAACCAACAAAATCGATTGCATCGTCAAAATCATCACGATCTGCACCATAATTGCCCGAAGCACGCTCATATTGAAGCCACGTTCCGTCTTTGGCTTGCGAGTAACCATAGGCATTGGATGCACGTGGGCCTGGAATAATTCCCAGTATCATTTTTCTCGGCGGCTTAGCCGTTGCGATAAACCGCGACTCTTGATACATAAACGCCATCATGACTGAAATAGGCACATCCCATCGGGCACGCGCACTTTTAGCATCTTCATACCAATCGGCTTTCTCTTCAAAAATGGCGCATATATTCTCAACATTATCGGGCGGAGTTGTCGTGCATGCTCCCACCGCCAGGCCACAGATCAGAGTAGCTGCACAGGCACGCGTAGCGCGATTCGTTAGGCCCGCGCTATGGATCATTTCTGCCATTGTGTTAAGTGCTCCAGGAATGTCTGTTCGTCAATCACCTGCACGGCGAGCGCTTGCGCCTTTTTAAGCTTTGAGCCTGCTCCGGGTCCCGCTACCACACAGCTGGTTTTACTGCTGACGCTAGAAGCCACCTTAGCCCCTAATGATCGTAGCGCTTGTTCAATTTGATCGCGTGACAGTGTCTCCAGCGTTCCCGTGACCACCCAGGTTTGCCCTGAGAGTACAGCATCGCCAGTCTGGGCCTCCTGCGCGGGCCAATGTATACCGTGCTCGAGAAGCTTGCTTATCATCTCTCTGTTGGCGGGCTCGTCAAAAAAGTGACGGATGTGGCCGGCAACAACAGGGCCTACATCATCAACCTCTTCAAGAGATTCCCGATTTGCCGTCAATAAATCGTCGAGCCTCTCAAAGTGCATTGCCAACTGCCGTGCTGTCGCCTCCCCCACTTCACGTATACCCAGTGCAAAGATAAAGCGGGCGAGCGTGGTGCGCTTACTAGACTCGATAGCCTGGACTAATTTTGTAGCTGACTTGTCCCCCATGCGCTCGAATGAGCTGAGGGTGGGTATATCCAGGGCGTAGATATCAGCGACCGTAGAGACCGTATCAGTATCCACCAGCTGCTCAATGAGCTTTTCACCTAGGCCATCGATATCCATAGCCTTGCGCGACACGAAGTGGCGCAGTGCCGCGGTACGTTGTGCCGAGCAAACAAGCCCCCCCACACAGCGCACGACCGCTTCGCCCTCATCACGTTCCACCTCAGAACCGCAGATTGGGCATGCCGTTGGAAACACTATCGGCATTGCGTTGTGTGGTCGTTGATCGACAACCACACCGACAACTTGCGGAATAACATCACCCGCACGGCGAACGATAACGGTGTCGCCGGTCATAACACGTAGCCGGTCAATCTCGTCGGCGTTGTGCAGTGTGGCATTACTTACCGTCACGCCGCCGACAAACACCGGTTCCAAACGCGCGACCGGTGTTATAGCGCCCGTTCTCCCAACTTGGAACTCAACAGCGTTCAAGACAGTCATCTCTTCTTGGGCGGGGAATTTTCGAGCGATGGCCCAACGGGGCGCACGCGATACGTAGCCCAAACGCTCTTGATAGTCGAGCGAGTCAACTTTAAATACGATTCCATCAATATCGAAGGGGAGACTATCACGACGCTCAGCTAGCTGTTCAAAGTAGCGCTCGCAGCCATCAGCTCCCTGCACGACTGCGGCCAATGCCGAGATCGGTATACCCCATTCACGCAAACTGTCCATGACGGCACTATGGTTGCGAGGGAGCGCGTTTGCTCCCTCGGTAAATCCCAGTGCGTAGGCCGTAAACGCCAGAGGCCGTCGAGCTGTGATCCGCGAGTCTAGCTGCCGTAAGCTTCCTGCTGCTGCGTTACGTGGATTTACAAATGTTTTATCCCCTCGTGCTCGAGCCCTTGCGTTGAGGCGCTCGAACCCTTCTCTTGGCATGTAAACTTCACCGCGAACCTCTAATATTCGAGGGTATCCAGCACCGGTCAAGCGAAGCGGGATAGAATCGAGCGTTCTCACATTTTGGGTGATATCTTCGCCTCTCGTGCCGTCACCACGCGTGAGCGCACGAACCAGCTTCCCTTCCTCCCAAGTGATACTAACGGCGATTCCATCCAATTTGGGCTCGCAGCAATATTGAACTGCCGATTTATCTAAACGCTCTCTGACTCGTCTGTCAAAATCAATAAGATCGCTCGAGGAGAAAGCATTGTCGAGCGACAGCATCGGCAGGCGATGCTCTACGCTTGTGAATGCCGATAGCGGCGCAGCGCCAACCCGCTGGGTGGGGGAGTCGTCGGTTCGTAACTCGGGGTACTCAGACTCCAGGCTACGCAGTGCGTTAAAGGTTTTATCGTACTCGCTGTCGCTGACCGATGGCTGATCCAATTGATAGTATTCAGCGTTCCACCGAATCAGACGTTTGCGCAGTAGCGCTACTTGATGCTTAATATCCGAGGTCATCAGGCGCGTAGATCGTGCAGAACAAATAACGGCAACAAGTAAGAAGGCACTCAGCGACTCCTTTCCAGAACAACACGTCGCTCGAGTTCGCGAATTTGCTGGCGCATATGCTCAATAGATTGTCGCGTAATTGCACTACGCGTCTCGTCGAGTACATCACCCTCTAGATTTTTAGCCACAGCCTTTGCGGTCTCATACATGTAATCAAAAGCTTTTAACATATCGTCAGGGCCGGGTAGCGTCACAAAAAACATGAGACCACGAGTTTGTAATTGCTCCATTCGATCAATATCGAATACGCCCGGTCTCATCATATTGGCGACACTGAACTGTATGGGGCCGCGCCCTGCAGCGTGCTCGTGTCGATGGAAAAAATCCATATCGCCAAATCGCAAATCACAAGCTAATAAAATCTGCAAAATATCGCGTCCCAAAAACCCTGAGTCATTGCGAGCAATCACGTTCAATACGAATACATGGGGGTCGATGCCACGTGGCAAACGCGCCCTCGGCTCCGGTTCCGATTGGGGTGCAACAAGTTGATCTAACCAATCGAGAGTCTCAGGCGTGCCCGCTTCAGCTTGCTCAGATTGGCCGGCAAGGTCGGAGCCATCATCCACAGTAGCGCTCGGTGCGTGCGCCTGTAACCCTTGGCTCTCGTCAAGCGCCGAAAATGATACTAACGACGATGAATCACCGACGGAGGGCTCACTGGGGTGCGTAGCGTCGCTGTCCCCGCGTCCTTCTTCGGAGTTTGGATCTTGGTCGTTAAACGGATTGGTACTCTGGGCGATGGGTTGTGTGCTCGGTATCGGCTCGTCGATCTCGTTATCGGCTGGGGACAAGTCCTCTCGGCAAACAATGCGTGCGCCGCCATTGGGTAGCTCGGCCAATAAGTTAAATTCATCGTCATCCCACTGCGTGTCTCGACGGGCCTTCGCATTGAGTCGAATCTCAGTTTGTCGATCGCGATAAATTCTACGCAGGGCATCAACCAGCACGATGAACACCATGCCCGCGCCGACAAGGATCATCCAATCACGTATTGTCAGTTCCATCCAGTGACCCCCACTCACACCAAAACTATTGTCGAGCTAGTGCAGCATAGCCATTTAGCTTGCAGCCAATTGCGCAGCCTCCTCGATATCCACCGTTACTAAGCGCGATACCCCAGGCTCATGCATCGTGACGCCCATCAATTGATCTGCAACTTCCATTGTAATTTTATTGTGGGTGATAAAAATGAACTGCACTTTCTCTGACATCTCTTTCACCATGCGGGCATAGCGACCCACGTTCGCATCGTCCAGCGGCGCATCAACCTCATCAAGCATACAGAATGGTGCTGGCTTGAGTTGGAAGATAGAGAACACCAGTGCAATAGCCGTCATGGCCTTCTCGCCACCTGACAGAAGATGGATGGTGCTGTTTTTCTTGCCCGGTGGTCGGGCCATAATTGCGACGCCAGTGTCTAACAAATCATCACCGGTCATTTCTAAACTCGCAGTACCGCCGCCGAACACCCGCGGAAATAGCTCACTGAAACCTGCATTAACCTGGTCAAAGGTTTCTTGAAAACGCGATCGGGTTTCCTTATCGATCTTCCGAATCGCATTCTCAAGTGTCGCCAACGCACTCTCAAGATCGGCATTCTGAGCATCCAAATAGTTTTTACGTTCAGATGCGCGAGCACACTCATCAATCGCAGCAAGATTTATTGGACCGAGACGATTGATTTTAGCCGCAACGCGTTCGACCTTAACTTGCCATTCGGGCTCACTGGCCTCAGTGGGCAGGGTTTCTACTACCTGCTGAGCGGTCACTTCTAGCTCACGTAGTTGTGATTCTAGGTTTTCCACGCGAACCTGGCGCTCCGCTTGCCGTAATTTGTATTGTTCAATTTGACTGTGAACCTGCTGAAGTCGATGTTCAACAGCAACTTTTGCCTGCTCCTGCTCGCGCAAGGCGTGTTCTTTATCCGAGGCAGTTTGACGGGCATCCGTCAGAGCGGCCTCAGCCTCTAACCGCTGTTGAAGTAATGTCTCTAGCTGTTCCCTTAAGGCCTCATCAGGCTCATCGGTCTCTGGTAGCTGGGTGACAAGCTCCTGCTTACGCAACGCCAACTGCTCTACTTGTTGCTCCAAACGAACGATGGTACTGGAGACAGTACTCACCTGAGTCTGTAGATTTTGTGATCTGACATCGCTTCTATGCGATTCATCTCTCGCTTCGCGGGCTCCATCCCTCGCTAGCTGCAGTGACTCCCTAAGTTCATCACGCTCGGCCAAGAGACGCTCTCGCTCAAGACCGTCAGTCTCCATCGTGTCGATAGCTGTTGCGAGCTGCGCCCTTGCTTCAACCAGCGCTGACTGTTCTGCTTCGAACTGCTGTTTGGCATCGGCCAAGTCGGTATCGAGCTGATTACGTCGTTGTTTGTATTGCTCAATTGCTCCTACTCGGGTTTTTCGATCGGCCGATAAATCAGCCTGCTCGCGCACCGCATCTTTGAGCGCCTGTTGTGTCGCTGCAAGCGATTCTTCAAGTTGTGCGCGCGTGGCACGAGTGTTTTCAAGTTGCTGCTCGACGTCTGCCAAGCTGGCTTCTGTATGACCGATTTCTGCTGCCACTGCTGTCAATAAATCGCGGCGCTCAATAACGCCTGTGGCTGCATCAGCCTTTGAGCGCGTCCGTGCCCAACCATGCCCCAACCACTGGCCGTCGGGGGTAATCACGGACTGCTCGGGTGGTAGCGTGGGTAACAGCGCAAGCGCTGATCTTAAGTCGTCTGCACGACGGACATTGACCAGCCAAGAGGTTAATGATTGCGGCCCTCGCACGACTGCAGCCAGACTGGAATCATTGGCTAGTCGGTCAATCGAGGCATTAAATAAACAAGCGCCCGCCGGCGCTGTTCCAAGCTCGGCTGTCAGCGACGCAACATCGTCAACACATGTACCCGTTAGTGCATCTCCAAGTACTTGCTCAACCGCGGCGGCCCAGCCCTCATCCACCACGAGCTTTTCAAACAGTGCGCCACGACTGGCTACCTGCCTGCTGTCGAGCCACTCCCCCAAGTGTTGCGCTTCGGAGTCACTCGATGCCGCGTCCTGCAGAGCCTGCAGCGACGCACGCTTGCCCTTAAGCTGCTGCAGTGTAGATCGATGCTCATCCTGTGTATGCCGCAGCCTGTCCATCGCCTCTCGCTGACCGGCAATATCGTCACTCACTGACTCAATCGTCGCCTCATGCTGTTCTACCCGCTCGTCCATGGTAGCGATCTGTTCGTCGAGTCTTTCGACTGCGTCAAAGTTATCGTTTTCGCCCAATTCAGCGCGTTCATTCTCTAGACGCCCAATGCGCTCTTGAAGCCGTCTGAGGACTTGTTCTAGGTAGACTATGCGACTCTGCTGTACTTCCGATTCTTGTCTCGGACCGGCAGCGCGCTGATTAAAGTCATCCCATGCGGCTTGCCACTGGTTCATTGTTTGTTCAGCACTCGCCAAAGTGCGCGATGCCTCCTCGGCAACCTCTCGTTGGCGCTCTAATTCGGGCTCTATGACGGCCAATTCGTCGCGCCAAATGGCTAAGCGTTCGCGATCGGCTGTTAAATGGCCAGTGGCCTCACTGAGCGCGTTGCCGGTGGTGGCTAAATCCTGTTCTATTGCGGCTCGCTTTTCTTGTTCGTAGCGTAGCGCTTGTTCAATGCGAGTAACCTCTCCGCCCACAGTATAATAGCGCGCTTGAACCTCGTTGAAGTGGTCCGTAGCGTCGGTTAATGCAACGCGTAGCTCTTCAATGAGCGCACCGACGTGCTCTAATTCTGCCCGCTCTGCCTCTTGACGAACGCCGAGATCATCAATTTTTGCCGTGTCATCTAGGGCTTCGTTTTGGTGCTCTCGCCACTGCAAAGCAAGCAGTTGCGACTTCAACTCCCGCTCTTCCGCTTTGAACTCGGCGTATTTTTCGGCCGCTTGTGCTTGCCGCTGCAAGTGCTGAAGATTTCGATCTAGCTCGTCACGCAGGTCTGTCAATCGTTCCAGATTCTCAAGTGTTCGCCGCATCCGGCTTTCAGTCTCGCGCCGACGCTCTTTGTACTTGGAGATACCTGCCGCTTCCTCGATAAAAATACGCAGTTCTTCAGGCTTGGATTCGATGAGCCTAGAAATCATGCCCTGTTCAATAATCGCGTAACTACGCGGGCCCAGACCAGTGCCCAAGAATAAATCGGTAATATCGCGTCGGCGGCACTTAGTGCCATTGAGGTAGTACTGAGAGCCGCCATCCCGATCGACTTGTCGACGCACTGAAATCTCAGTGTAGGCGGCATATTCGCCAACTATCTTGCCGTCGCTGTTGTCAAAAATCAGCTCAATGGACGCTTGGCTTACCGGTTGCCGGTGAGTAGTTCCGTTAAAAATGACGTCTGTCATCGACTCGCCACGCAGCGTCTTAGCAGAGCTTTCGCCCATCACCCAGCGCACGGCATCAATGATATTTGACTTGCCACAGCCGTTAGGACCAACCACTGAGCTCATATTGCTCGGGAAATTAACAGTCGTAGGGTCTACAAATGACTTGAAACCGGCCAATTTTATCGATTTGAGGCGCATTTACTTTTTCCAGTGGAGGGCACGATAGCCACGTCAAACACAATATATAGTGTATCGCCGTCGAGGCGCTAACACTATAGATGATCGCAGCTAAATCGGCCTAGGGCGAAACAGCGTACAGTGTAATGGCCACTGCCGCATCGGAGGCGGGCTTTATATCAGAGGCTTCTCCGAGCCAAGCGGCCTGCCCTCGTCCGGGTTGACCCGACGGATTTACCTGCACCTCAATATCCACCGCTTCCAAGGTAGAAATCTGCTGGCCGGCCATGGCTGTGCTGTCATTAAGTCGCACGGTTAGCGGAAGCATAGCGGCTGTGCGCTTCACCACTGCAGTGGGCATACGCTGCGCGCTCCCCGCCGGCCGAGCAATGACAAAGACCGTGGCAGATGGCGCAACGGTGGTGCCCTCGGGCGCAGAGACGCGTACGGTTACGCCCAACTCATCGGCGAGGGTCGGGCTTTGAGTTTCATCTTGGACCCCACTCATTGCGATTGCGTCGCCTCCGAGCCGGCGGCGCGCCTCAGCGATGACCGATGTCATCATCTCATGTCCGGGCGAACCAGGCGCTTCGAATCTCAGGAGACGCTCCCAATGCTCGAGGGCACCCGCGTAGTCCTTTGACTCAAAGGCCGCCATACCCAACGTGCCCAAAGCGGTACGCTGGTTAGGGTCTGCAGCCAGCGCAGATTCGGCCCAGCGCTTCGCCGTTGTGCTCAGCACTCTGCCACGATTGAGGAAGTCGGCTTGGGCAGCCCGTGCAAGTATCTCAGGCGATTCAGGCATTAACGTGATGAGTTGCCGATACACCCGCAGGGCTTGTCCGTGACGCTCTTGCGCTGTGTAGTACTCGCCAAGTAGTGAAAGGTAATCACTGTTTTTTGGGCGCTCTAAAACACGCGCCTCGATGTCCGCAATCACCGCGGGAATTGCATCTGGGTCGGCGTCTGCCAGATTATCTAGTTGTTGGGCAATACGGACATCATCGAGAGAGCCGAGTACGCTATAAATTAACCATGAACCAACGCATAAAGCGATGACTACAAACCATCGCGTGACCACGCTCATACTAAGCGAACCAGGCTGGGATTTACCAACGACCGCCTGGGTATCGAGTGCTGTTTGTGATTTATCCGAATGCATTCCTTGCAGTTCATCAAGAACGCGCACCTCGGCATCCGTTAACAGCGTATCAAGTTCCTCAGTCTCAGCTAGTTCCTCCTGTCGAAGGCGAAGCCAATCAATCGAAGACTCCCCCTGATTCGAATGCCGCCAGTACATGGGCAAGATGAACACCAGTGCGCTGGCAAGTAGCAACATCAGGGCTGCGCCCAAGTAAAAAACTGTCGTCACGCTTTATCCGTATCGTTAGTCGGTTTTGAGGGCTCGGCGCCTAATCTTTCTCGGAGCACCGCGAGCTCTTCGGGTGTGGGCTCGGTTTCGGGGGTCTTATTTCTGCCGCTGAGGTGCACCCCAAGTGCGATTAGTCCCAATACAGCTAGAACTCCAGGGCCGTACCACAACACCGCTGTATTCTTATCGACTGCCGGTCGATAGCGAACAAAATCGCCGTATCGAGCTACCATAAATCCCAAGATCTCATCATCTTTGGCGCCAGACTCCAACTGATCATGAAGCAAAGCTCGTAGGTCTCTTGAGATGGGTGCATTTGAATCGGCTATGTTTTGATTCTGACATTTAGGGCAACGTAGCTCTTGGCTAAGTTGATGGTATCGCTGCTCTAATACCGGGTCGCTAAACTCATAGGTTTCAATAACTGCTAGAGCACTACCCACCCAAAAGAGCAAACTCCAAGCTAACAGCCTCACATTTCCCCTTAGCCACATTGCTATCATCCCTGGTTGTCTTGTGTTAACTGGCTGTTCTCTGGATCTTCAAAAAAAGCCGCCAAGTCCCGCTGCCAAACCGTTTCATCAACAACCCCTACATGGCGATGGCGAATCACACCTTGCGCATCGATCACGTAGGTTTCAGGCGCACCATAGACGCCAATATCTAAACCTAGCGTACCCTCGGGATCACTGATCGTCATTAGATAAGGGTCCCCTAAACGCTCCAGCCATTTTCGCGCAGCGCTCGCGTCATCTTTGTAATTCAGACCAATAATGGTGACACCAGAACTGGCTAACTCCAGCAAGTAAGGGTGCTCAACACGGCAGCTATAGCACCACGTTGCCCAAACATTAAGTAACGCCGGCCTCCCCGTCAGACTCTCCTGAGTCAGCATGCCACCGCTGTTAAGCGCAGCCAAACGAAAAGCGGGAACTGGCTTGTCGATTAATGCGGAAGGCAGTGCTCTTGGATCGAGGGATAAGCCTCGAAACAAAAATCCACCCAAAATCGCAAACGCAATCAAGGGTATAAAAAGCTTAAGCCGTCCCACGCGCCTCACCTGGTGACGCGAGCTCCGCACTCACAGTCTGTGTGTTATGGGCAGTGACCTTCGACCGATAACGGCGGTCAAAGACAGTGACAATGCCCCCCAACCCCATCAGTATTGCGCCACCCCAGATCCAGCGAATCATGGGTTTGTATTGCAGTCTTATCGCCCACGCTCCGTCAGCAACGGGCTCACCCATCGCCACAAAAAGATCACGAAAAAGACCTACTTCAATCCCTGCCTCGGTCATGATTTGACGACTCGCCAGATACTGCCGTTTTTGAGGCGTTAACGTTGCCAATCGCTCACCCTCTCTCCAGATGTCGAAGGTCGCCTGATCAGCACGATAGTTGGGTCCGTCGTTCCGCTCCAATGTCACGAACTCAAACACGTAACCCGCAACCTCTGCTCTCTCTCCTACAGCCATCTTAAGATCGGTTTCGACACTGTATTGACTCACTACGGTGACGCCAATAACGGCCGCGGCGAACCCTGTATGGGCACAAATCATGCCGAGGTAGCTTGGAGAGAGGCGCTGCCATTTTGCTGTCCACGTTGGTGCTGAACGCAAGCGGTTGACTAGGTCGCGGCCAAGACCAATCATCAGCCAGCCGGCGAACAACACGGCCAAGGCGACCCAAACATTATAGGTTTGCCCCAAGAGCGGGGCTAACAACGCGATCAACGTCACAACGCATGCTGGCAGCACCAATTCATGAAGCCAGCGCGCCGCGCTATCGCGTTTCCAGCGGCTTATAGGGCCAACCCCCATGAACGGAATGAGCATTGCCATTAGCGGTACGAACACAGCGTTGAAATACGGGGGCCCAACCGAGTACTTGCCGTGCCCCAATGCATCCATGATCAGTGGGAAGAGCGTGCCTAGCAATACCGTGAGCGCCGAAAGGACAAAGATGAAGTTATTGGCAAGCAACAAGCCCTCTCGACTGAGTGGTCCGTAGTGGACGCGACTTGCAACCGCCGGTGCACGCACGGCGTAAAGCACAAGCGAGCCACCCACAACAACGGCGAGAAAAATCAAGATGAACAGGCCTCGATCGGGATCTGCTGCGAAAGCGTGGACAGAGGTGAGCACACCCGAACGGACCAGAAATGTGCCTAGGAGTGACAGCGAAAACGCTGCAATGGCCATAAGCACCGTCCAAGACCGAAACAGCCCACGCTTTTCTGTAACCGCCAAGGAGTGAATCAACGCCGTTCCCACGAGCCACGGCATGAACGATGCGTTTTCAACGGGGTCCCAGAACCACCATCCGCCCCAGCCGAGTTCGTAGTAAGCCCACCAGCTACCCAGCATGATACCAAGGCTTAAAAAAGCCCAGGCAATATTAGTCCAAGGCCGCGACCATCGTGCCCATGAGGCGTCCAAACGCCCTCCTAACAGTGCCGCAATAGCAAAAGCAAATGGTACTGAAAACCCGACATAACCCATGTATAACAACGGCGGATGAATGATAAGACCAGGATCTTGCAACAACGGATTCAAATCCCGCCCTTCCGCGGGCATACCGGGAAGGAGTCGCTCGAACGGGTTTGACGTAAACAATGAAAACGCCGTAAAACCAACCGCTATCAGACCCATAATGCCCAGAACACGCGCCAATACGGTTAAGGGAAGCCCGCGACTAAAAAGACTTACCGCAACCATCCAGCCGGCCAGTATAAGTACCCAGAGAAGTAAAGAGCCCTCGTGGTTCCCCCATACTGCCGAGAACTTATAGATGGCGGGCAAGAGACTGTTGCTATTCGATGCCACTACCTTGACCGAGAAATCATCGAGCGCGAAGGTGCGTGCAAGCATCGCGAACGCGATGAGTAAAAAAACAAACACACCGGCAGCAAGTGTCGGCGCCATATTCATGGCTGCAATATTGCCGCGCCATGCGCCCCAAAGTGGAATGACCGCCAGCAGGCAAGCAAGCACAAAAGCCAAAATGAGCGCAAAATGTCCAAGCTCAGCGATCACAGTTTTGCTCCTTGCCCGCCGCTATTACTAGCAGCATCGGGTTGTTTTCCTTCGAGAGCTGCCGCCACTTCAGGGGGCATATAATTTTCATCGTGCTTAGCAAGCACCTCTGTCGCCATGAGCACGCCCTTCTCATTGAGCGTACCTGCCGCCACTACGCCTTCACCCTCATCAAAAAGGTCAGGGAGTATCCCCGTGTAGCTAATAACGACCTCGGCATCATAATCGGTAACAGTAAATCGCGTGGTCAGATCGGTCGTGCTTCTCTCGATACTGCCCTCTACCACCATCCCACCCACACGGATAGCCCGATCGGACGGGGCCTTACCGGCTACGACCTCGGCGGGTGGGTAAAACAAGTTAATATTGCCGCGCAACGCGTAACTGACTAGACCCACCGCTGTGCTCGAAAGTACAACAACCAATGCAGCAAGGATAAGACGTTGCTTTCGCTTAGGGTGCATGGACATCCTCCCTCTGCGCACCAGCGCCATTGGCCACCGACTGACTTGATGTGTGCCGTCCATTGGGCGCACCGCGTTTTAATTCGGCGCGAATGGATAGCATAGTCATTCTAGATCTGCGTAGTGGCGTAAAAATAAGATAAGCCAAGGTTATGAACGTGAGGCCATACGCTGACCAAACAAATGGTCCATGACCGGCCATCGCCCAGGCAGCAGCGAAGCTATCGAAGTACACTAAGACCGCCCCACTAGATCTCTCAGCCATGCAGACCGACGGTGCGTGCTCATGAGTTCGGCCCGCATATTGAGCACAACCACAACGGCAAACAGTGCATAAAAGGCAGCAATGTTGACCAACAATGGATACAGCATAGAGGCGTCGATCGCTGACTCACCGGTAAACTTTATGGACGCCGGCTGATGAAGGCTATACCACCAATCGACCGACTTGTAGATTATGGGTATGTTGACGGTCCCTACGAGAGACAAGACAGCACAGGCCTTCGCTGCCGCCGCTTTGTTGTCATAAGCCTCAAACAGAGCAACAACACCCAAATATAAAAAGAGCAAGATCAACATGGAGGTTATGCGCGCATCCCACACCCACCAGGCTCCCCAGGTGGGTTTACCCCAAATCGCACCAGTGACCAGCGCGATAAAGGTAAGTGCAGCACCCACGGGAGCAATAGCTCGCATCGCGGTATCGGCCATTTTGATCTTCCAGACCAAGCTCGCTAGCCCCGCAAACGCTAACGCGTAATAACCCGCCAATGCCACTACGGCCGCCGGCACGTGAATGAAGATAATTCTGTAACTATTGCCCTGTCGGAAATCGGGTGGCGCAAAAAGCAGGCCCCAGATCGCTCCAACGCAACAGGTTGTTATCGCAATGGGGAGTAACCATCGAATCAATTGCCCTGAAAAACGATAGAACCAAGGCGGAGAACCTAATTTGTGAATGAATGACCACATGTAACGACTATATCCCAAAAAGAGGCATAAAAAATCTTAGTTCAACGATCGACGGCGATTTTAATGCCCACCCCCATTGCCACCGGTGCAAGTACCAAGCCCATTGCTGCCAATGCACCTAATAACGCTAGCCAGGAACTTGGATCACGACCTTGTGCTGCCTCATTGACCGCGCCCACTCCAAAAATTAACACAGGCACGTAAAGCGGTACGACTAACAGTGATAGCAGCGTGCCGCCGCGATGCAAACCAACCGTCAATGCCGCACCAATGGCCCCAATGAGCGACAAAACGAGTGTGCCTAACAGTAGCGCAACGACAAGCGTTCCTACAGCCGTGGTGGGCATCTGTAACATGGCAGCAAAAACCGGCGACACAATTGCCAAAATAACGCCACTGAATAGCCAGTGAGCTGCGACCTCTGTTAATGCCGTCAATGCGGTCGAATGCGGGGACATAATTAACTGTTCAAGACTGCCATCTTCATAGTCGGCAGCGAAGAGGCGACCGCTGATGGTTAAGTTTGATAATAGTGCCACCACCCAGAAGAGTCCGGCCGACAGTGCGCTCAGTTGCTCGGGTGACGGCCCCAAACCCAGTGGGAACAGGGTAATGACCATCAAGAAAAACAAAATGGGATTGAGCAAATCACCGGGGCGCCTTAGGCCACTGCGCAAATGCCTGCGCAACTGATCGCTATAATATTGGGCTGAATTAGGGGGCATAACGGGCTAAATCCAACGTCTGTAGCGCCTCGCCAAAACGGCTATCCTGATGACTGGTGAAAATCACGCTGCCGCCATCGGCAACATGCTCCGTAATTCTCGACTCCAACAACGCGGCACCCACCACATCAATTGCGGTAAAGGGCTCGTCCAATAACCACAGCCGCGCGTCATCTAGCCACAGGCGTGCGAGCCCAACCCGCCGCTGCTGACCGGCTGACAACTGATTAACTGGCTGTGTCTCGTAACCGGCGAGGCCAACAGTCTCCAGAGCGTGGTTGATCGCTTCTCGCTCACGTGAGACACCCCCACTTGGGTGAAATTGCAGGTTTTCCTCGGCTGTTAACAAGGGCTTTAGCGCCAATGCATGCCCCTGATACAACAACGAGACATTGCAGACAATCTCACCCTCCAAACCAATTTTCACCAATCCTGCCAGGGCCCTGATCAAACTGGTCTTGCCAACACCGTTTGCGCCCGCGAGTTGCCAAAGCTCGCCGGCTGCCACCGTGAAATTAACGCCAGAGAGTACCCGACGATAGCCGCGCTCTAGATTGACATCTGTCACTTTAAGCAAGCTGGCAACCTATAACTGCACAACACGTAGCTCAGGCAAGCGGATATCCGAATCCACCTCCACGCTAAGCGACGCAAAGTCAAACAAGTCGCGATCTGCCAACTGCGATGGCGATACGTTAGCAAGGCTGCGAAAAATGGTTTCAATCCGCCCTGGATATTGCTTTTCCCAGCTGTTCAACATTTTCTTGATCTCCTGGCGCTGCAGATTGTCTTGTGACCCACACAGGTTGCAGGGAATGATGGGGAACTGCATAGCGTGTGCATAGCGTGCCAAATCACTTTCTTTGCAATAGGCAAGTGGCCTAATAACCACGTTCTGTTTATCGTCGCTGAGTAATTTGGGCGGCATCGCCTTAAGCTTGCCGCCGAAAAACATATTCAAAAATAACGTTTCAACGATGTCATCTCGGTGATGCCCAAGCGCTATTTTACTGGCGCCAATTTGTTGAGCAAACCCGTACAGCGTTCCTCTACGCAGTCGCGAGCACAGCCCGCAGGTAGTTTTTCCCTCTGGAATGACTGACTTCACCACGCTGTAGGTATCGCGCTCAAGTATGTAGTACGGGATACCGCGCTGCTCTAAATACTTGGGTAAAACTTCCTCGGGAAAGCCGGGCTGTTTTTGGTCGAGATTGACAGCGATGAGATCGAACCTAATCGGCGCACTGTCTCGGAGGTGTAGCAAGATGTCGAGCATAGCGTAGGAATCTTTACCGCCCGATACACACACCATGACACGGTCTCCCTCGGCAATCATATTGAAATCAACAATGGCATTGCCCACATTACGGCGCAGGCGTTTGCGCAGCTTGTTGAATTCATTCTGCTGCCGACGCGAGTCGCCAGAGGCTGTTTGCGATACGGTGGTCATAATACCTGTGGTTCCAAATGCTCAGGCCGGCATCATATAGAAACTTTCTACCCTTACGCAAAACAAGCGACCGGGGTCCTTATTATGTGCAACGGCGAGTGCTGCGCTTGTTTTTTTGGCGCTGGCAGTCGAGAATCCGCACCGGTCTATAGTCTGACCCCTCTTAAAAATCACTTACAGCAAGGTATGACAATGAAAGCTCCCGTTCGAGTTACCGTGACTGGCGCCGCCGGCCAAATTGGATACGCATTATTATTTCGCATCGCATCGGGCGCCATGCTCGGTGATGATCAGCCCGTGATTCTGCAACTTCTGGATATTACGCCCGCTATGGAGGCGCTCGAGGGGGTACGCATGGAGCTCGACGACTGCGCATTTCCACTACTTGCAGGCGTCGTATGCACTGATGATCCCAATGTTGGTTTTAAAGACACGGACTATGCGCTACTCGTTGGTGCACGCCCTCGAGGCCCAGGCATGGAACGCAAGGACTTGCTTGAAGCTAACGCAGCCATTTTTTCGGTACAGGGCAAGGCTTTAAACGACCACGCCTCGCGCGATGTTAAAGTTTTAGTAGTAGGCAACCCCGCAAATACCAATTCGCTAATTGCCCAGCGTAACGCTCCCAACCTAGATCCACGCAACTTCACTGCAATGACGCGGCTCGACCACAACCGAGCGATGACCCAGTTAGCGCAGAAGACCGATACTACTGTAAACGATGTGACCCATATGACGATTTGGGGCAATCACTCAGCGACTCAATATCCCGATTTGTTCAACGCCAAAGTCAATGGGCAATCGGCGATAAGTATGATTGAGCAGTCGTGGTACGAAGACGATTTCATACCCACTGTACAACAACGCGGCGCCGCTATTATCAAGGCACGAGGTGCCTCATCGGCCGCCTCTGCTGCCAACGCTGCCATTGATCATATGCGTAGCTGGGCTCTGGGCACAGAGGGAGCCGACTGGGTTTCAATGGGCGTTTATTCTGATGGCTCCTACGGCATTGCTGAGGGGCTCATTTACTCGTTTCCTTGTCGTTGCAAAAATGGCGATTGGCAGATTGTTCAAGGCCTCGAGGTTAGTGATTTTAGTCGCACAAAAATGGACGCTACCGCAAAAGAACTCACCGAAGAACGCGACGCGGTGGCCCACTTATTGGGGTAGCGGTTTAAAAGGCACTAAAAAACCGGCGCCTAACGCCGGTTTTTTTGAGAACAACCGCTTTTCTAGTAGTACATCGGGGTTAAATATCGCGCAATACCACCAGCGGCGGGGTATTCACCGCTGAACGACAGCTATACACACCCACGACACCTATAATCACGATGCCTGCGACCAAACCAACCGGCCAGAGATGAACTGTGGGCGCATATTGCAAATCGAGCGCTTGCGTTTGTATCGCCCAAGAAGCCGCTTCAGCGCCTACAACGGCCAAACTGCCAGCAAACAATCCCAGTATTGAAAATTCAATCCACAAGGCCCCCATGAGCAACCCCGTGCCGGCTCCGAGTGCGCGCAGTAGCGCGCTCTCGCGCAGCCTCACATCGACACTCGATTGGACACCTGCTACAAGCACCAGCGCACCGGCGACTAAAATGACGGCCAGCACAAGTTCAATCGCTTGGCCTACTCGGTCGACAATCGTACGAATTTCAGCAATCACAATGTCCAATTCAATGACGCTGATGGTGGGATAACGCCGAACGAGTTCATTCAGCAAACTCTTGCGCTCTGCTCCAAGATAAAAGCTCGTGAGATACATCTGCGGAAATGGCTCAAGAATTCCTGGGGGAAAAATGACAAAGAAATTCGGTTTCATGCTTTGCCAATCCACGCGACGGATACTCGTTAGCGTTGCGTCGAAGGACTGCGAACCTATCCGGAAGGTCAGTCGGTCTCCGACTTGCGCGCCGACACTTGCGGCAAAACGCTCCTCTAACGACACTTCGCGACCCGGCTGGGATGCTTGCCACCACTGTCCTTGTATGACGTCGGTGTCCTCAGGCGGCAACAAGGAATGGGTGAAGTTGGCCTCGCGCTGACGGCCGTTTTCAGCGTTAAGGTCATCCCGATCCTCAGCGAGAGGGGCACCATTGACTGCCATAATGCGGCCACGAGCCATCGGGTATAAGGGCTGATTTACAATGTTTAGCCGCTCTAAGTCTGCCCCCAAGGCCGCTCGCTGATCGGGCGCGATGTTAAGCATAAAATGATCGGGGGTTCCCTCTGGAAGCTGCGCTTGCCACTGCCCGATGAGCGATGTGCGAATCATGATCAGCACTAGCATGAGCATAATCGCGATACCGAAAACTACCATCTGTAAGGCGCTGGCATTGCTGCGTCGCTGTAGACCAGCGAACGCTAACCGCCAGACACTGCCGGCACTACTACCCACTTTACGACCGGTCCGAAGCAGCACGCTGGCAACAATAAAACCCGCTGCGACTGTCACCATTAGTCCACCAACGACACTCAGCGTCATAACTAAATCTGCCGCATACCACCACATCAGCCCGACCATGGCCAAGCCACCTAATGCGAAGTCCAGCGATGATTGTGCTGCTGCGACATCGGTCTCGCGCCGCAGCACCCGCAAAGGGGATACGGCGGCCAATCGCCGTAGTGGTGGCCAGGCAAAAAACAATAAGCACACGCCGGCCGTGGCGCTCCCAAGAACGTAGGGCAAAGAACCACTGGGGCCTGGTACTACACCAAGTTGATCGCCAATCATCGCGGTGAAAAACCACTTTATGGCAAATCCAGCGCAACAACCCAAGACACTGGCCAACGTCCCCATCAGACAGAGACTCGACCCATAGAGCCAACTAATGGTACTACTGCTGGCTCCCAAGCTTTTCAAAACAGCCACGTAGTCGGTGTGGCGTTCGCCAAAGCGACGTGCAGCCAGGGCGATAGCAGCAGCTGCCAGCACGACACCCAGACTACCGGCTAACAACAAAAATGCCCGCGCGCGGTCCAGTGTGCGACCGATACCGGGCTGTCCATCGTCAAGGCCCAGCAATGCCTGACCTTGCTCTAGCTGGGGGTCAACCCAATTCGTGAACGCCTGCAACCGATCGGGACTACCAGCCAGTAACAGTCGATAATTCACTCGACTCCCGGGCTGAACAACTCCCGTCTTGTCCAGATCGGTGAGGTTCATGAGCACGCGCGGGCCATACCCGAAGAGTGCTGACGTGCTATCGGGCTCCGCGCGAATAGCAGCGGCGATTTCCAATGTCGCGTCACCCACCCAAATACGATCACCCACCGCAACGTCAAGGAGTGAAAATAACCGAGGAGCTAACCAAACAGTCCCTTCGGCTGGGATACTGTCCGCTAGGAAGGGTTGCCCGTAGGGCTCGATTGAGCGCTTTAGCTGGCCTTTTAACGGGTAACCAGCGTTTACGGCTTTGACTGAGGCGAGATACATACTCTCCCCCGAGTTCATTACCATTGACGAGAACCCAACCCAGTCCACCACCTGTAACGACAACGATTGTGCGTGGCGACGCCAGTCGTCGGGAATTGGACGTCTTGAACTGACGACTTGGTCGGCAGCTAAAAAGCGTCGGCTTTCATCTTCAAGCGCAGCTTGCAGGGAGGTTACAAAGGCGCTGATCCCTACCACCACGCCCACAGCAAGAACAAGCGCAGCCATGAGAATCCCCAGTTCTCCACCGCGCCAATCACGCAGCAGTAGCTTGCGCGCCGATAACACTGCCCCCCGGTCTTTCATGGCCGGTTTTCCAACCTACCGTTGTGCATGATTACCTGCCGAGCGCATGCGCTGGCCAAACGCTGATCATGCGTGACCAAAATCAGCGTCGCGCCCTCTCGCGCGTTTAAATCAAACAACAATTCAATAATTTTTTCCCCGGTCACCGTGTCAAGGTTACCCGTGGGTTCATCGGCAAAAAGAATGGTTGGGCGCGCTGCAAACGCTCGCGCGATAGCTACCCGCTGCTGCTCACCACCACTGAGCTGGGCCGGGTAGTGATCGAGCCGATGACTCAAGGCAACTTTTTCGAGATACTCCTCCGCTCGTAGCTGGGCATCGCACACGTGACCAAGCTCAAGCGGCAGCATGACATTCTCAAGAGCCGTCAACGCGGGTAGTAACTGAAATGACTGGAAAACAAAACCAATCTTTTGCGCGCGCAATTGTGCACGCGCATCCTCATCGAGGCTCGCGAGAGACACCCCATCGATGACTACGTCTCCGGCACTGGCTGTATCTAAGCCCGCCAATAGACCCAAAAGCGTGGATTTCCCAGAGCCAGAGGCGCCGACAATGGCCAAGGTTTCCCCCAGCTTGATTTCTAGATTAATCCCTCTCAGGATTTCTAGCTCACCGTCAGCCACGGACACCCGCTTTAGGAGATTAGTTACGTTGATCATACAGTTGCTCCTTCCACCTCAAGTACGACAAGCCATGTTTGATGGATCGCTATCGACCGCGCGAGCACGGCGATCAATAGCCAAGCAACGAACCGTATGGTACCTGAACATCATCGGGTATGTGCTCATGCTGCTGGCGAGCAGTCAAGCCATGGCACAAGAGTCTCGCACGGTTGTCGTCTTGGGTGACAGTATTAGTGCCGCCTACGGCATGGATCTGGAACAAGGTTGGGTAACCCAGCTGTCTCATCGGCTTCAGCGGGAAAATTACGGTTACACCCTCGTCAACGCCAGTATCAGTGGTGATACCACCGCTGGTGGTTTGCGCCGGCTCCCCGCCCTACTGAGAGCCCATAAGCCAGAAATCGTCATCATTGAGCTGGGAGGCAATGATGGATTGCGCGGTTATCCAATGGCGCAACTGCGAAACAATTTAACCCGCATGGTGGAATTAGCCACAGACGCGGGTTCAGAGGTGTTGTTACTCGCTATGGAGGTTCCCCCGAATCTTGGTTCACGTTATGCGCAATTGTTTCGCGAAAGCTTCACACGGGTCGCCGAGTCAACAGCCGCGCATGTAGCACCGTTTATCCTCGATGGCATTGCCACGGACGCAACACTCATGCAGGCTGATGGCATCCACCCCACAACTGCAGCACAAGGCAGGATCGTGGACAATGTCTGGCCATACCTCACACCCTTACTCGAGAGGCAGTAGTGGATACACGCGAACAAACAGCCCGACAAAAACAGCTTGAAACGATTATTTTTGGTACCGGCACCATTGCTGGACGAAATTTTGACTTACTGCTGTTGACCAGCATTTTGCTGAGCGTAGTCGTGGTGATGATCGACTCCATAGGAGACGTACACGAGCGCTTTGGTGAATTTCTGTACGGCCTAGAGCTTGGCTTCACGCTGGCCTTTACACTCGAATATGCCATCCGAATTTGGTGTGCGCGCCGTCGACGCGCCTATATCTTCAGCTTTTGGGGGATGATCGATCTGCTCTCGATTCTTCCCACTTATATAGCCCTGTTACTTCCACAGGCCGCCCCTTTGTTGGTGATCCGGCTCATACGCGTTATGCGAATTTTCAGGGTACTGCGCCTCTTGGAGCTATTCTCCGAGCTAACAGAGATCGTCAACGTGCTGCGAAAATCTGCGCGCGCTATTTTTGTTTTTTTCGTTATGGTCATCATCGTTGTGGTGGTTTTTGCCTGCACCATGTATGTGGTAGAGGGACCAGAACATGGTTTCACGAGTATCCCTATTAGCGTCTATTGGGCGGTTGTCACCATTACCACCGTGGGCTACGGCGATCTTATCCCACAAACCCATTTAGGACGGTTCATCGCGTCCTTCGGCATGTTAGTGGGTTACGCTATACTGGCTGTGCCGACGGCGATTATTACGGCTAGGCTTTGGGAGCGCCTTAACACCCGAAAGCAGGCCCTGCTCAACTGGAACTGTCCGATATGTGCTTTGGGCGATCACGCCTTGGATGCACGCTTTTGCAAACACTGCGGCGGAGAGCTGGACGTGCCGTCTGAGCTTCGCCCCACACCTGATGAGTTAACGTCCGATGACTTCTAGTGTCGCCCAACCGATATTCAACTACCGCAAATATTGGGCCGAGTGCCTAGGGCCTGCCCCTTATCTACCCATGAGCCGAGCTGAGATGGAGCAACTGGGCTGGGACAGTTGTGACGTGATTATCGTAACGGGAGACGGCTATGTAGATCACCCAAGCTTTGGTATGGCGGTCATTGGACGCGTCCTCGAAGGGCAAGGCTACCGTGTGGGTATTATCGCCCAGCCCGACTGGCGCAGTGCGGAGCCCTTTAAGGCTCTGGGCAAACCTAATCTGTACTTTGGTGTCGCCGCTGGCAACATGGACTCAATGATCAACCACTACACCGCTGATCGTAAGCGTCGGAATGATGACGCCTACACGCCGGGTGATGTGGCCGGTAAGAGGCCCGATCGAGCAGTCACAGTTTATAGTCAGCGCATTCGCGAAGCCTACAAGGGTGTACCCATTGTGGTGGGCGGAATCGAGGCCAGCCTTCGCCGAATAGCCCACTACGATTACTGGACAGAAAAAATCCGCCGCTCGGTTCTACTTGATAGTAAGGCTGATATATTGCTTTTTGGCAACGCCGAGCGCGCCATCATTGAACTAACCCATCGCTTGGCTGATGGAGAGCCCATAGCAGCAATTCGCAATATCAGAGGCACAGCATTCATTACCGAGGGTCCCGAAACAGGCTTTCGAGAAATTGACTCGACCTCGGTGGATGCGGTGGGTTCTGTAGATGCTCACCCCAATCCCTATGAGGGCATGGAGCCCGCACAATGTGATGCAGCCAGCGATGAGACCGGCAACCAGACTGTCGATACTCAGCTTGCGGTCAGTATTGAACCCGTCCGACTGTTGGCGAGCAAAGATCCTGCCAAGACAGTAATCCGCTTACCCAGTTTCGAGCAGGTAAGCCACGATAAGGTGTTGTACGCCCACGCCTCTCGCGTGCTTCATAAAGAAACCAACCCCTACAATGCCTTGTCGTTAATTCAAGGCCATGGTGAGCGCGATGTGTGGCTTAATCCACCGCCCATCCCCCTGACAACTGAAGAACTCGATTGGGTATTTGAATTACCCTATCAACGCCTCCCCCACCCAAGCTATGGCAGCGCCAAAATAGCCGCCTTTGAGATGATTCAGCACTCAGTCAATATCATGCGTGGATGCTTTGGGGGCTGTACCTTTTGCTCGATCACTGAGCATGAGGGGCGAATTATCCAAAACCGCTCTGAAGACAGCATCATACGGGAGGTCGAAAAAATTCGTGATGTCAGCCCAGCATTCACCGGTGTTATTTCCGATTTGGGCGGTCCAACAGCCAACATGTGGCGGCTAGCATGCAAAAGTAAGGACATAGAAGCGAAATGCCGCAAGCTATCGTGTGTTTTCCCCGGTATTTGTAAAAACCTTAACACCGACCAAACACCGCTTATCCAACTCTATCGCCGCGCACGTTCGCTGCCCGGTATCAAGAAGGTGCTGATTGCTTCAGGTCTTCGGTACGACATTGCCGTGGAGACACCAGAGTACGTTAAGGAGCTCGTGACCCACCATGTAGGTGGTTATTTAAAAATCGCCCCAGAGCACACCGAGCGAGGGCCACTCGATAAAATGATGAAGCCTGGCATAGGCACCTATGATCGCTTCAAAGACATGTTCGAAAAATACACCCGCGAAGCCGGGAAAAAGCAGTATCTCATTCCGTATTTCATTGCAGCACACCCCGGGACCACCGATGAAGACATGATGAATTTGGCCTTGTGGCTCAAGCGCAATAAGTTTCGTGCGGATCAGGTGCAAACCTTTTACCCGTCCCCCATGGCAACGGCCACGGCGATGTATCACACCGGCAAGAACCCATTAAAGCGCGTTTCTCGCAACAGTGAGGCCGTGCCCGCCATCCGCAAGCTCAGTCAGCGTCGGCTGCACAAAGCGTTTTTACGTTACCACGATCCAGAAAACTGGCCCCTATTGAGAGATGAACTCAAAAAAATGGGCCGCAGAGATTTGATTGGCAACGGCAAAATGCACCTGGTTCCCCCCCGCCAGCCGCCAAAACGGCATCGCAAAGTGGGTAGTAATGGCTTTGATGGGGGCGATGCGAAACCATTTGCCACCCAACATACCGGGCTTCCAGCGCGCCGGCGGCCCAAATCGCCTCGCAAGTGAATGCGGCACTGGCGGCGCGACCGATTTTAAGTGTTATGACAACCAATTTCTTGGCGCTTCAATTGGTCCGACAATAACCAGCCCGACAATCGACCGGGAGGGCCACAATGCTCAGGCCTGCCCTTATCACTGTTCGTCGTCGGTCCACCACCATACCTCAACGGTCAATCGGGGTGAGTTCAACGACTAGTAACTTGGCTAAGTCACTGATATCGTTAACGCAATGATTGATAGATAAACCCCATAAACAATAAAACGAGGTAGTCGCATCATGACGAATTGTGTGCAAAAACGCACGTCAGTACGTGTTCTTCCCTTCGCGCTCACAGCTCTCGCTTTCTCTGTGCAGAGTCACGCTCAAAACGCTCTTGAGGAGATTGTGGTAACGGCTGAAAAACGGGAGTCCTCCCTGCAAGATACTCCCTTGGCAGTATCTGCATTCAGTCAGGACACGTTAGACAAAGCGCTGATTTTTAACGCCATGGACATGCAGTTCAGCGTACCTAATATGTTGATGTCTAAAGGTAACTTTACCGGCGCAACCATTTCATTGCGCGGCATTGGACAGACTGCAGTCGGCTCATCAGCGGACGCACCAGTAGGTATTCACATGAATGGTGTTTACCTTAACGCACCGCGTATTTTCGAAACGGGTTTTCTCGACGTAGAGCGGGTCGAAGTGCTGCGCGGTCCTCAGGGAACCACTTACGGACGCAACACCAGTGGCGGTGTAATCAATATGATCACCGCCAAACCCCAAATGGATGAGATTAGCGGTATGGCCGAAGGTAGCTTTGGTTCCTACGGTGAAATGGAAGGTCGGGCACACATCAACATTCCTATGGGCGACAGCTTTGCCATGCG
>Ga0181571_10000101_pt1 | contig 47534 bp, 49 predicted proteins | sample 101ome_17_FD_132440 | JGI IMG/M metagenome (GOLD analysis project Ga0181571, IMG submission 132440) | Coastal salt marsh microbial communities from the Groves Creek Marsh, Skidaway Island, Georgia - 101407AT metaG (megahit assembly) | ecosystem: Environmental > Aquatic > Marine > Intertidal... | reverse complement strand
GGTGGTCGATGTGGTCGCGGACTCACCCTGGGCGTCGGCGACCGCCTGGGGGGCCTCGGTCGTCGTCGTGTCAGAGGTGAGGACGACCGGTGGCTCGGTGCCATCGGGCTCCTCCGCCGCGATCAGCGGTGGGAGCTCGGGCGGTCCGTCGTCGATCCCGATGACCGTCACGCCACCGACGATGATGAGCGCGGATGCGGCGACGCCGGCGATGGTCGCGGCGCCCAGCCGCTGCACGATGGAGAGGCCCTTCGGGAAGCCGGCGCCGTTGAGGCGCAGGCGGCCCTGCGATGACGAGAGCGTCCCCTGCGACGAGGAGAGCGTCGTTGGCTGGGACGACTGCAGTTCGGTCGCCCCATCCCTTCCGGCACCCGATGTCGGACCGATCGCTCCGAGCGCCTCGAGAACGCGGTCGCGCAATCCGGGGGGCGCGGCGAAGGCGGGGGCGCCGCCGATGAGGGCGAGCGGGGCGAAACGCCGACGGGTGCGCTCACACGTCGAGCAGGAGTCGACGTGACGCGCGACCCGTTTGCGGACGAGGACGGAGAACTCGCCGTCCCAGTCGGACAGGATCGAGGCGAGTTCCTCGCACTCCTTGCGGCCACGCCGCGCCACGCAGTAGGCGCCGAGGCTTCGCTCGGTCCGCTCGCGCATCCGGTGGACGAGGCCGTAGCTCTGCTGGGGTGTCACTCCGAGCGCGTCGGCGAGGTCGTTCCCGGACAGGTCCTGGCGCATGGTGAGCTCGAGAACGAGCTGGTCACGCGAGTCGAGGCCCCGGGCCGCCCCGCGCAGCAGTTCGGCGAGGTCCTCGAACTCGGCGGCGTCCTCGACCGAGTCGGTCTCCGAAGGGGTTGGTGGGAGCATCACCTCACCACCCGCCTCGGAGAAGTCGGTGACCACCGACTTCGACCGTCGCCGCGAACGCCGGTACACCTCGTTGCGGAGGATGGCGAAGAGCCAGGGCTTGAGACGCGTCGGGTCGCGGAGTTGGTCGAGTTTCTCGGCGGCCAGCACGAAGACGTCCTGGACCATGTCCGCGGCGTCCTCGCGGTTGCCGGTCATCGCCGCAGCCGTGTCGTAGAGCGTGTCGCCGTAGCGATCCCAGATGGTGGCGAGCGCGGACCGATCGCCGGCGAGGTACGAGGCGACGGTGGCGGCGTCGGCGGAGCCGGCGGAACTCGCTCGTGCGTCGTCGTGCGTCATTGTCGTGGTGGTCCATCTCCATCGGCCTCTGGTGTCCAAGAGGTCGATGCCGGTGACATCTCGCAGTTTTGCTCCAGCGAGCAGGCCCGGGCGGCTGAATTCTAACGGCGTTCAGGTGAGGGGCTTCGCGAGCACCGTCCTCACCTGCGAGGCTCTTGGGGTGCGAGCTCTGGTGCAGCGGGTCCGCTCAGCCCACGTCGATGTGATCACCGACGTGTCGTCCGAGCGTGTCGGAGAGATCACGACCGGCGTGTGCGTCCTCGTCGGGGTCACGCACGATGACACCGAGGACCACGCCGTGCGTCTCGCGGCGAAGGTCGCGGACCTTCGGATCTTCGCCGATGACGAGGGGGTGATGAACCGGTCGCTGCTCGAGGTGGACGGCGAGGCCCTGGTCGTCTCCCAGTTCACCCTGTACGGCGACACCGGCCGCGGACGTCGCCCGGGCTGGTCGGCGGCGGCCCGTCCTGAGCAGGCCGAACCCCTCGTTGATCGTTTCGCCGAGGCCCTCGGGGATCGTGGGGTGCGGGTGGCGACCGGACGTTTCCGCACCGATATGCAGGTGGGGCTCGTCAACGACGGCCCCTGCACCCTCATGCTCGAGATCTGACCCGCGCGCTGAGCGCCGCCAGGGCAAACGCGAGGCCCAGGAGCGCGACGATCACCTGGTCGCCGATCCTCGTGTACCAGGTGTGTCCCTCCCGGAGTCGCACCTCGTGAACGATGACGCGACGTTCCGAGACGTCGGTGCGCTCGAGCACCCGTCCGCGGTCATCGATGACGGCGGTCAGACCGGTGGGAGCCGCCTGCACCACCCATCGTCCGGTCTCCATCGCTCGGAGTCGACTGGAGGCGATCTGTTGGGTCTGCAGGACCGTCCAGGTGTAGCTCGCCCCGTTCGTCGGGTTCACCAGGACGCTCCCGCCCGCGGTGACCCCGTCGCGCACCCGGTCGGCGAAGAAGACCTCCCAGGAGATGGCGACCGCGAGACGTTCGCCGTCGGGGAGGTCGAGCACCGCGGGTCCGGCACCGGCGACCGCATCACGCGGTATCTGGCCGACCGGGGCGCCGAGCGATTCCAGCAGGTCGCGCAGGGGCACGTACTCGCCGTAGGGGACCCGGCGGACCTTCACGTACGCCCCGTCGGCGGCTCCCTCGCCGGTCACCACATAGTGAGCGTTCACGAAACCACGACCGTCGTTGGCGGCGAGTTCGAGGTTGCGGGCGGTGGACACATCCTCGGTCACCCCGACGAGCATGGGCACGCCGAGTCGGGCTGCCTCCATGGCGACCGCGTCCGCCTGCGCGCTGTCGACGAAGGCGACACCGTTCACGTCGATGGTGTTCTCGGGCCAGAGCACCACATCCACCCGGCCGTCCGCTGGGATCGACGCCGTGGCGGCGAGATGGGCCTCGGTGACCAGTCGCGAGGGCACCTCGAGGGCCGAGGTTCCCTGGCGCCCGCCGCCCTGAACGGCGGCGATGGTCATCGCGGACCCGATGTCGCGACCGGTGGGGGCGAGGGAGGCGAGCAGGATCGCGACGAGAGGTCCGGCGAGGATGCCGGCCCACGACGGCATGTCGTCGTGTCGGTCGAGTGCCGCGGCGAGTCGGCCCCCGATGGAGAGGCCGATGTGGAAAACCACCCAGGTGATGAGCAGGACTCCGCCGATCCGGGCGAGGGGGAGCAGAGGGCCTCCGGCCTGCCCGATGGCGATCGTGGCCAGTGGGACGCCTCCGAAGGGGGCGACGAGCCTCGCTGCCTCGATGAGGGTGTGGGCGATCGCCCGGGGCGCCGGCGCCCGAGGGCTGATCGCCGCGGCGATCGCGTGCCATCCGGCGAACAGCAGCGTCGTCACGACGTAACCCGGGGCGGTGAGGAACCACATCCAGACCATGCCGGGGCCGAACCAGCCAATGCCGAAGGCGAGGGTGGTGATCGCTCGTGATCGTCGCGAGTCCGATGTGGCGAGCCCGAGCAGGATGACACCGAGGGGCGCGAGCGGCCAGAAGCCCCACGGTGGCATGGAGGCCGCCACGGCGAGCCCGCCGAGCAGTCCGACCAGGTGTCGAGTCACGTCACCAACTCGGCGAAGACGACGTACCGCTCGCGGACCGATCCCGGGGGATGACAGGCGAACAGGGTCGCGGTCGGGGTCTCGGTCTGATCGATGATCCACACCTCGGTCGGTACCACCACCCGTGAGTCCGTCACCCGGTAGTTGTGGACGGTGCCGGAGGTGTCGACGAATCGGATCTCATCGCCCTCGACGAGTGCGTCGATGTGTCGGAAGACCTGATGGCCGCTCGTACGGTGACCGGCGACCACGACGTTGCCCACCTGACCGGGCATCGCCGTGCCCGGCCAGTGCCCCGGACCGCGATCGAGGGTGCTGAGTCGGATCCCCTCGTACATGGTCATCGACACGCCGATCGCAGGAATCTCGATCAGGCCGAGTTCGACGACGGGCTCCGGCGCGCGCTCGTCGGTGGGTGGGGCCTCGGGCACCGGCAGCGTCACGGTCGTGGTCGTAGAACTGGTCGTTGTGCTCGTGGTCGTGGTGGTCGGCGCGGTGGTCGATGTCGTGGGAGGCGATGTCGTCGAGGTGGTGGTCGACGTTGATGTCGACGTTGATGAGGTGGTCGATACCTCCGCGGCGAGGGTGGTGGGCTCGGTGGTCGGTGACGCGATGGCGGCGGTGGAACCCGATTCGCGCGCCACTGAGTATCCGACGAGCCCGGCGGTGGACGCACTCGCGATGAGGAGGACCAGGACGGACCGTCGACGCGGAGGGGCAGAGTCGTCCACCATGGCGCGACCAGTCTGTCAGGGGCAGACTGGATCGCCGTTCGGTGGATGCCCGAGTCCGAGGCGCTCGAGCACCGTCCTCGCCGCCCGGCGCCCACTCGCGACGCACGACGGCACGCCGATGCCGTGGAGGGAGGCACCCGCCGCGACGATCGTCTGCGGTAGAGAGCCCTCGATGCTGGCGACGAGCGCGCCGTGGTGCGGTCGGTACTGCGGGAAGGCGCCCGGCCATCGGGTGATCCGTGTGGCTGTCGGAGCGACATCGCAACCGAGGTGCAACGACACCTCGTCGATGACCCGAGTCTGGGTGTCATCGTCGTCGAGATCGTCCATGTCGAGGCCGTCGCGCCCGAGGGAGACCCGCAGGATCTGGCTCCCGTCGGCCGGTCGTAGATGCGCCCATTTCGACGAGGCGAACGACACCGCGGTCACCGAGCGTTGGCGCGATTTCGGAACGAGATAGCCGCTCAGGTCGGAACATGACGGCGGGAGCGAACCCGCCGGCACCGCGAGGGTCACCATGATCACGCCCGCTGCCTCGATCGAGGCGAGTGCCGATGCGGCGGTGGGCGCCGACGTCTCCAGCAGTCGCGCCGACACCCGGGCTGGGGTGGCGAGGACCACCGCGTCGAAGCGCTCACCGTCGATCTCGACGCTGCCGTCGACGGCTTGGATTCGGTCGACCGCGCGTCCGATACGCATGGTGACCCCGAGTTCGACGATGCGCGACGCGATGGCGTCGGTGAGCGACCCCATGCCGGTGGGCGGGGCGGCGAAGATCGGCTCGCCGGTGGGAGGGCGCCGCGTCCGGAGCGCGGTGAGGATCGCCGAGCGCCCGCCTCGGGCCAGCCCATCGAGTTGTGGGACCGACGCGAGGCTGAAACGGTCGGTGTCGGCTGCGTAGATGCTGCCGACGAGGGCGTCGATGAGGCGGTCATGGACCTCGGAGCCGAGGCGCGCCCGCACCCAGGTGCCGATCGAGTCGTGCTCGAGTCCCCGGCTCGGGAGCACGAGATCGGCGAGCGCTCGAGCTGAGCCCCGCGGTGAGACGAGCCGGCTTCGCACGAGCGACCGCACCGAGGTGGGCACGCCGAGCAGGAGGCCCTCGGGGAGCGGTCGGAGGCGGTCGACCCACACGGCGGCCGAGGCCCCTGTCGGGGCGGTGAGATCACGCATCCCCACGGCGGCGGCGACTTCGAGGGCATCGGGAACCCGTCGCAGGAACGCATCGGCTCCCTCGTCGACGGGGAGTCCGGCGAACTCCGAGGTGCGGATGACGCCTCCGGTGCGCTCTTGCGACTCGAGGAGCGCGATGTCGGCGCGGCCCTCGGTGCCGAGCGCGAGTTCGAGGGCGGCGGAGAGGCCGCTGATACCTCCCCCGACGACGGCGATACGTGGGTCGTGTCGCGTCATCGTCGGGATCCGGTCACCGGTCGGTGGCGAGCACTCGGTCGGCGAGCGCGCCGATGACCGCCGGGTCGTCGTTCACGCAGGCGGTTCGGGCGAACGCGAATCCGTGGCCGGCGGCTCGACCAGCGGCCTCGATGTCGAGGTCGTAGAGCACCTCCAGGTGGTCGGCCACGAAACCGACGGCGCTCACGACCACCCCGGGGGCCGAACCCTGCTCAGCGATGGAGTCGATCACATCGAGGATGTCCGGTCCGATCCAGGGCTCAGGGGTGCGTCCGGCGCTCTGCCAGGCGATCGACCAATCGCGACCCTCGACCAGATCGAGCCGCGCGGCGACGGCCTCAGCCGTGGCGCGGAGCTCGTCGGGATAGGGATCGCCGCCGTCGATGATGCGCTGGGGGAGCGAGTGGGCGGTGAAGAGCACCTGGGTCCCGTCGGGCATGTTGGCCAGCCGTCGTTCGAGATCGGAGGAGATGAAGTCGATGAACGCGGTCTCGGTGGCCCATGACTCGACGCCGCCGACCGGCACCCCCGCGGGTTCGGCGACGGCTCGAGCTCGGCCGAGGTACTGCCCGATTGAGTACGAGGAGTAGTGGGGGGCGAGCACGAGCCCGACGATCTGCTTGACACCGTCGCCGATGAGCGACTCGGTCGCCTCCTCGATCTTCGGGTCGGCGTGTTTCAGACCGAGCTCGACGCGATGGGTGCCCGGTGACCGTTCGTCGAGGGCGGTCTGCAGCGCGTCGCGCTGGGCCTCGGTGAGACGGGCGAGCGGTGAGATACCGCCGATCGCCTCGTAGCGGGCGACGAGATCGGCGAGGGCCTCCGGGGTGGGCGGCCGACCCCGTCGGATGTCGGTGTAGTAGGCCTCGATCTCCTCCGGATGACGCGGAGTGCCGTAGGCCATCAGCAGGACAGCGGTGTCTCGACTCACGACGAGATCGTCCCATCACCGGCGCTGACCGGTCCATCGCTGCCCTGGTGGACGCGGTCGACGACGGCGGCGAGCACCTCGGGATCGGAGTCGGGGAGGACGCCGTGACCGAGGTTGAAGATGTGCCCCGGGTGTCCACCGTTGTCATCGAGGACCGCCTGGGCTCCGGCGAGGGCGACCTCGCGACCGGCGAGCACGAGGGCGGGGTCGAGGTTCCCCTGCACCACCGTGTCGGACCCGAGACGTCGGCGGGCATCGGCGATCCCGGTCCTCCAGTCGAGGCCGATCACCCGGGGTCCGCAGGCCGCCATGTCCTCCAAGAGGTGATCGCAGCCGATGCCGAAGTGGATGCCTGGGGCGTCCGGGTGACGTTCGGCGAGGCGCTCGAAGACCGAGGTCGAATGAGGGGCGACGAATCGCCGGTAGTCCACCGCCGAGAGCGCTCCGGCCCAGGAGTCGAAGAGTTGGAAGGCGCGGGCCCCGTTCGAGAGCTGCACGTCGATGAAGGCCACCGCCGAGTCGGCCAGGCGCGCCATCAGCCGGTGCCAGAGTTCGGGCTCGGAGTGCATGAGGGCCTTCGTGTGGCGCCAGTTGCGACTCGGCGCGCCCTCGATGAGGTAGCTCCCCACGGTGAACGGTGCTCCGGCGAACGCCAGCAGTGGCACGGTGGGGTCGAGTTCGCGGGCGACGATGCGCACCGTCTCGGCGACGTGCTCGACGCGTTCGGGTGTGAGCTCGGGCAGGCGCTCGAGGTCGTCAGCGGAACGGAAGGGCTGCTCGGCCACGGGACCGGTGCCCGGGGCGACGTCGATCCCGAAGCCGACCGCATGGGCGGGCACGACGATGTCGGAGTAGAGCACCGCGGCGTCGACACCGTAACGATGCACCGGTTGCAGGGTGATGGCAGCGGCGTCGTCAGGGCGCGCGATCGCGTCCAGAATCGAGCCTGGGCCCCGCACCGCCCGATACTCGGGCAGATGTCGGCCGGCCTGGCGCATGAACCACACCGGGGTGTGCCGCGGCGACCGTCCGAGCGCCGCGTCGAGGAACGGGACGCTCCCGGAGTCGTGTGCTGCGGGCTCTGTCATGGGGAAGGTGGACGATACCCCTGCCGGTAGAGTTGACGGACCCCTGAAACGGGTGGTGACCCGATGGTCCTGCCCCGACACCCCTGAAGATGACAGCACGACACCCCGATCTTCCAGAGGAACAGGCGTTCATCGACCACGCCTACGAGTGCCTCGAGAGCTCGCGGCAGGCCGCATGGAGGCTCCGCGACCTCAACGAGGCCGATCTGGGCGGGACCTTTCAGGCCCGGTTCGAGCGGAACGCCTTCGACGAGGCGCTGGTCAAGCGGCTCACCGACCTCGATCTCGGCGACTCGGCCCTCGTGTTCGGTCGAATCGACCGGGTCGACGAGAGCGGCGACGATGACGGGACCGGCGTGGAGAGTTTCCGCATCGGTCGGCTCGCCGTCGCCGACGACCAGAGCGAGCCGGTGGTGATCGACTGGCGGGCCCCGGTGGCCGAACCCTTCTACCGCGCCACCGGTCGTGAACCGATGGGCCTCCTGCGTCGTCGTCACTTCGCGGTCGAGGGCCGCACCCTGCTCGGTCTCGAGGACGAGCTCTTCGGAGAGGGGCATCTCGGTCTCGGAGACGACGAGGGTCTCTCCTCGAGCGGCCCCAGCCTCCGTGGCTACTCCACCCTCATCGCCTCCCTCGAGCGTGGCCGAACCGGCGCCCTCGGCGACATCGTCGCGACCATCCAGGCCGAACAGGACGAGATCATCCGCTCACCCCAGGCTGGTGTGCTCGTGGTGCAGGGTGGGCCAGGAACCGGGAAGACCGTCGTCGCCCTGCACCGCGCCGCGTATCTCCTCTACACCCACCGCTTCCCGCTTGAGGACCAGGGCGTCCTGGTGATCGGACCGAACCGCGTCTTCCTCCGCTACATCGAGCGGGTGCTGCCCTCGCTCGGCGAGGCCGGGGTGGAACAGGTGGTGCTCGCCGATCTCGTGCCCGGGGTCGCCGTCTCACACCGCGAGAATCCCGAGGTGGCGGCGGTCAAGGGTGACATCCGGATGACGCGGATGATCGATCGTGCCGTCGACGACCGGGAGCGACCGCTGCGCGAGGACCTCGTCGTGCCGTTCCGCTCGGGTTATCTGCGCCTCACGGTCGAGGACTCGCGGCGGATCGTTCGACAGGCGCGTCGACGCAACCGACGGCACAACGCCAGCCGTCGAATCGTCGAGAACGAGATGTGGGAGACGATGGCGGCCGGATGGCGGGCCGGCGATGCCGAGCCCAGCGAGGTTCGCGAGGCCGTTCGGCGACTGCCCGAGGTGCGTGAGGCGCTCGAGCGGATGTGGCCGGTGCTGACCCCAGCCCAACTGGTGCACGACCTGCTCGGGTCGAAGGCGCTCCTCCGGTCGGCGTTGACGACGGCGGTGACCGACACCGAGGTCGACACCCTCGTCGGACTGCTGCACCGCTCGCGGTCGGCATCCCCGGATGACATCCCGTGGACCGAGGCCGACATCCCGCTCCTCGACGATGCCCGAGAGGTCCTCGGGCCGGTTCCCCACCGAGGGGAGATCGACCCGGCCGACGAGATCCGGACGTATGGCCACATCGTCGTCGACGAGGTTCAGGACCTCACGCCGATGGCTCTCCGGATGGTGACCCGTCGGTCGTTGAACGGGTCGATGACCGTGGTGGGCGACCTCGCGCAGGCGACGGGGGCCCTCGCCCCGGCGGTCTGGGACGATGTCGTTGCCCATCTCCCCGATCGACGTCCACCTCGGGTGATCGGACTCTCCGTCGGCTACCGGATCCCGAGCGAGATCATGGCCGTGGCCGATGTCGTCATGGAGGCGGCCGCACCCGGGCTCCGACGGCCGGAGTCGGTGCGGTCCGGCGGTGAGCAGCCGCGACTCGTGCCGGTCGAGGATGGTCGTGCTGCATCCGTCGCGGGAGAGGTGGCTGCATCGTTGGCCGCGTTGCCCGACGGCTCGGTGGCGGTCATCGCCCCCGACTCGATGGTCGACGAGATGTCGGAGGCATTGACGTCGGCTGGGATCGACCACGGTCGCGCCGGGGTCTCAGGCCTCGAACGCCAGGTGACGGTGGTGCCGGTGTCGGTGGCCAAGGGACTCGAGCTCGACTCGGTGGTGGTGGTCGAACCGGCGTCGATCGTCGATGAGGGCCATCTTGGACTGCGGTCGCTGTACGTCGCCCTCACCCGGTCCACCCGGCGGCTCGCCGTGGTGCACTCCGCGCCGCTGCCCGAGCCGCTGGCCGTCGGGTTCTCGGCGCTCTCCGCTCAGGTCGGGTAGTCGTCGCTCAGGTCGGCGAGCAGTTTCCAGCCCTTGCTGACGTCCGCCGGCCGATTGCGCTCCACGCCGCTGCGCACGAGGTCGACGGCCTGGGAGAAACCGAAGAGCCGGTCCGGTTGCTCCTCGCGGATGATCGATTCGATGAGCCTCCAGTCGGCCTCGAGGTCGGCGAGCATCTCGGCAGCCTGTTCGCGGTCGTCGGCGATCACCTCGCTGATGTCGCGCGCGTGCCCGGTGAACGAGGCGAGGGTTGAGGCGAAGCCCGAGGTCTCAGGCTCGTCGGTGTCGGGCTCGGTAGCGGGGCCGGCGTCGACATCGGCGGACTCCGAGGCCGGTGTCCCGTCGTCGATGAGGCTGGTGTCCACGTAGGTCTCCCCGCAGGCCAAGAGCGCCGCCGGGGCGAGCGCGAGGAGGATGATGCGCCGGGGGGACACGGGCTCAGCCGGTGACGAGGATGCGCTCGGAGGCAAACGCGCCGACCCCGACGTGGTGTCCATCGATCTCGATGGTGACGGTGCCGTCGGGGGAGGTGGCGGTCACCGTGCCTCGGTGACCGGGTTGGATCGAGCTCTCCTCGAGGAATTCGAGGAGACCGGGGGTGAACTCGAGCTCCTCGGGGATCCGGCGCACGGTGAAGCGGGTGCCGACGCTCGTCTGGGCGAGGGGCCGCACATCGGGTGCCACATAGTCGGAGCCGGGGATCGGGTTCCCGTGCGGGCAGGTGGTGGGAGAGCCAAGGAGACGGTCGAGAGCCTCCTCGACGCTGTCCGACATGATGTGCTCCCACTTGCCGGCCTCGTGGTGGGCCTCGGCCCAGGAGAGGCCGAGGGTGTCGGTCAGGAAACGCTCGGCGAGACGATGGCGTCGCACCACCCGCTGGGCGAGTTCGACCCCGGCGGCGGTGAGCGCGATGCCGCCCTCGGTGTCGATCAGCCCCTCGTCGGCGAGGCGGCGGATCATCTCGCTGACCGCCGGGCGGCTGACGTTGAGTCGTTCGGCGATCCGGGCCTGGATGACCTCGACGTCATCCTCGTGCAGTTCGAAGATGCACTCGCAGTACTCCTCGAAGGCGGGGTGGTGTTCTCCCGGCGCCGGCATAGGACGAGCCTAGACCGGGTCGTCGCGAGGTGGTCACCCGTGCTCGCGCCCCGAGAACTGGGTCAGCGCGAGGTCGCGGGGACCGACGACGACTGGTCGATCGACCTCAGTCCGGCCCAGGCGAGACCGGCGACCACGGTCGCGATCTCATCGGGGTCGAAGTCGTGCCCGTGGCCGATCAGTCGCCGGCTGACGCCCTCCGCGAGACCGACGATCCCGTGGGCCACCGTGCGGCGGTGCTCCTCGGGGATGTCGACTGCGATGAGCGGGATGATCGCGGTGGCGACCTCGGAGGTGATCTGGCGAACCCGGTCGCCGAAGGCGGCGTCGTGGCGGGCTGCCCCACCGAAGAGCAGCCTGAATCCGTCATGGTCCTCGGAGACCCAACGGAAGTAGGCGCGGAACCCGGCGACGGTCTGTGAGCGCCCATCGCTCTCGGCCGAGGTGGCGGCGGTGATGGCCGAGTGCATGCGGTCACCGACGGAGTCGAGCAGCGCGCCGAACAACTCCTGCTTGGAGTCGAAGTGCTGGTAGAGGACGGGTTTGGTGACCCCTGCCGCATCCGCGACGTCGTTCATGGATGCGCCGTGGAATCCGGACCGGGCGAACACCTCGAGGGCGCAGGTCAGGATCTGCTCGCGGCGCTCCGTGGCCGGCAGACGGGTCGAACTCATGTCTCGACCATGCTACGAGGAGGGTCCGCCGACGGCCCTCTCGGCGTCCTCGCGGTCGGCGGCCTTCACGGCGTACCCGAGCACGATCGAGGGCGCGAGCAGCACGAACGACACCACGAGGGAGATGATCACCGCGGTCGCCAAGGCGGAGGAGAAGCCTACCGCGAAGGCGATGACGAACAGCGCGACCGACAGCGCGAGGACGAGGTAGCCGATCCGGTTGGCGAGGAGTGTCCAGCGCTCCACGGCGCGACGGCGACGGACCACGGGGTCGGTGTCGGGCCTCGGGGGTGTGGGGCGGTCGGACATAGGGTGCAGCCATGCTACGGATCGAACGCCGACCGGGACCCGTTCGCGATGTGTTGGTGGTGACGATCGACCGACCCGAGCGTCGCAATGCGGTGGATCTCGACACGCTGCAGGGCCTGCGCGACGTGGCGGGTGACGAGACCGTCGGCGCGGTCGTCCTCACCGGGGCACCCCCGGCCTTCTGCGCTGGGGCGGACCTCTCCGGAGTCGACTCCGAGGAGTTCGGGGTTCGACTCACCGAGGCGCTCACGGCATGGGAGGACTGGTCCGCGGTTCGGATCGCCGCGATCGACGGCCCGGCCCTCGGTGCCGGTACCCAACTCGCCCTGGTCTGCGACCTGCGGGTCGCGACGGCGGAGAGTCGGTTCGGGATACCCGCTGCCCGTCTCGGGCTCGCGGTCGACCAGTGGACGGTCGACCGTCTGACCGAGGAGTTCGGTTGGCCGATCGCCCGCTCGATCCTGCTCACGGCGGAGCGCGTGGACGCGACGACCCTGCACCGAACCGGCGCGGTGCACCGGATCGGTACGGTCGACGAGGCGGTGGCCTGGGCGGAGGAGATCGTCCAGTTGGCGCCGCTGTCGCTGGATGCGCATCGAGCGGCGCTCAGTGAGGCGTCCCGCCGACCGGCGCGCGACACCTCGGTGGACGAGGTCCGCGCGCGGGCCTGGGCGAGCGCGGATGCCGTTGAGGGCCGGGCGGCCTTCGCTGAGAAGCGTGGTCCCCGGTTCACCGGGCGTTGAGCGTCCGCCGTCGCTCAGAGGTTGGGTGGGAGTAGACGGTTGACGTTCACGTAGACGAAGTACAGGACGACCAGTCCCGGGAGCAGCCCGAGGCCGTAGCCGACGAGGTGGCTGCGACGGCGACGGCTGAGCACCTGCGAGGCAACGACGATTGCGAGGAGGCCGGACGCCCAGACGAGGACCTGCCAGATCGCGGAGCTGTCATGGAACCAACCGCGGCCGAACTCCCCGGCGAGGTCGTCGGAACCCGGTGACGCTCCGTCCTCGGAACCGGCCGTGGATCGCGCCGGTGCCGTGGTGGACGTGTCAGCGGGCGTCGAGGTGGATATGTCGGCTGGTTCGGTGGTGGATGTGTCGGTCGTCGCTGTCGACGACTCGACGGGCGTGGTGGTCGTCGAAGCGACGCCGGTCAGCGCCGCCGACGCCGCCCCCTCGCCGATGGGCCCACCCGTGTCCCACACCGGTGACCCGAGGTAGTCGGTCGCCGGTGAGACCGCATCGGATCGCTGGGTGTCCAGCTCGGCCCGGACAACGATCCGCTTCGCGGCTGACCACTTGGGATGGCAGGAGGTCAGCGTCAGTCGGGCGCGGGTCCTGTCGGTCGTCGAGACCACCGCGTACTCGGTCGGATCGACGATCGAGATGTCATCGACGAGGTAGACGAACCGTCCGGTCACGGTGGTGAGGACGATCTCGTCGCCCGGAGCGAGGAGGTCGACGTCGTGGAAGGGCTGACCGTAGGTCGTGCGGTGGCCGGCGATGGCCACGTTGCCGAGTTGGCCCGGGAGCGGCGTGTCCGGGAAGTGGCCCGGCCCGAGGCGAAGCTCGTCGACCCCGATCCCGGCGACCACGATGTGGTCGGTGCCGAGCGACGGCATCTCGATGCGGGCGATGGGGTCACCGGTCGAGATCGGAGCGAACGACGACTCGTCGATCGATTCCGTCACGGGGTCATCGGCCGATCCCGGGGCGGGCTGGACGGGTCGCTCCGCTGAATCGGAGTCCGCTTCGGTGATGGGTCGATCGGAGGCAGCGTCGCTCGATGTGGTGGAGGGCTCATCGGCGGCGATGTCGTCGACCTCGTCGACCGGGACCGCGACCCGCGACTCGAGCCGCTGGCGGAGATCGGACTGGGCGCGGGCCATCTCGATCCCCGTCCCCCAGAGCTGGTAGCCGACGAAGCCGAGGAGCAGGAGGCCGGTGATCACCAGCGTCCGTCCCAGCAGCCCGACCCCCCAACGCCAGTCGCGGGGTTCGGGTGGGAGATCCCATCGGGCCCGACGCGAACGCCGCCAGGAGGTCCAGGCTCCGGCGGCTCTCGACCGACGGCTGGCGCGGACCGCCTGCCTCGCCAGCTCCCCCGGTCGGGGAACGGGTTGGCGGTCAGGGGTCAGCCGTCGCTCCGTGCGGCGCTCCACATCGCCAAACTACCGGTGGCCCGCTGCGGTGTCGGGCGTGCCGGCGGCCCGGGGTCGGCATAGCGTGACGGTGCCATGTCAGACCCCGCCACCAACCCGACGCCAGCGGATCGATCCGCGCCCGCGGTCGACCTGCGGGGGGTCATCGCCCTCCTCGGGGGCTTTCCCGCCCTCTCGGGGATCGATCTCCGCGTCGAGCGCGGGGAGATCGTTCTGGTCGCGGGCCCGAACGGGGCGGGCAAGTCGACGCTGCTGAACGTCTGCGCCGGACTCGTCCCCGTGGCGAGGGGTCACGCCGAGGTCCTCGGGACCGATCTCCGGGGTGATCGTGGCGCCCTGCGTCACCGGATCGGACTGCTCGGCCACCGCAACGGTCTCTACGCCGACCTGACCGTGGCGGAGAACCTCGCCTTCTGGGCTGACATGGTCGGGGCGAACGAGGCCGAGATCGCCGCCGCGCTCACCTCCGCCGGCCTGGACGGCCGCCTCTCCTCGGTGCGGGTGTCCGCGCTCTCAGCCGGTCAGCGTCGCCGGACCGCGCTGGCGGTGCTCCTGGTGCGCCGAGCCGAGCTCTGGTTGCTCGACGAACCGCACGCCGGCCTCGATCCGTCAGGACGGGACGAACTCGACGACCTCATCCGTCTCGCGGTGGCCTCCGGTGTCACCGTCATCCTCGCCAGCCATGACCTCGAGAGGAGCCGGGCACTGGCCGGCCGCGAGATCACCGTCAAGGGCGGAACCGTGTCGGAGGCGGCGTGAGTCCCGGACGCATTCGCCTGGCCCGTCGGCTCGCTGCCAAGGACCTCCTCATCGAGCGACGCTCGCGCGTGTTGGTCAACCAGGTGCTGCCCTTCTCCGGTCTGGTCATGGTGGTCTTCGCCTTCGCCCTCGGCACCGGCGGTGTACTCGAGCGCGCCGCCCCCGGCCTGGTGTGGCTCGCCGTGCTGTTCTCAAGCCTCTCGACGGTTCAGCGCTCCTTCGGGCTGGAGACCGCCGACGGGGCCATGGAGTCGCTCCGGGTCGCCGGCGTCGACCCGATCGCGCTGTTCCTCGGCAAGGCCGCGGCCCTCGCGATCGAGTTGCTGGTGCTCGTGACGGTCCTCCTCGGTCTCGCGGTGGTGCTCTACGGCACGGAGCCGCGGGCGGAGGGCATCGTGCTCCTCGTCACAACGGCGATCTCCGCCACGCTCGGACTCGCGGCCCTCGGTACGATCTACGGAGGCCTCGCAGCCGGTGGTTCGGGACGGGAGACGTTGCTTCCACTCCTGGTTCTGCCGGTGGCGGCGCCCGTCCTGATCGGGGCGACGAGAGGTGTCGAGGCAGCGCTCGGAACCGACCGGACGGCGGTGTCGGAGGGGTGGCCCTGGGTGGGCCTCCTCCTCGTCTTCGCCGTCGCGATCGGCGTCGGCGGGGCCCTTGCGTTCGGAAGCCTGATCGAGGACTGAGAATCGAGCAGCGCCCATGACCCCCTCACCGCAGACCTCCACCCGACGCGCGACCGGTACCCGGGCGACGCGAGTCCTCGGCATCGTCACCCTCGTGATGCTGGGTTGGCTCGGCCTCTTCGGGCTCGTCCTGTCACCGGCCGACGTCGACCAGGGCGACGCCGTGCGCATCATGTACGTGCACGTGCCGACCGTCTGGTTGGCCTACCTCGCCTTCATCGTCACCGCGGTCTGCTCCGCCCTCTACCTGTTCGGGAAGCGTCACTCGCTCGGCTTCGACCGCGTGGCGGGAGCGAGCGCCGAGATCGGTGTCGTGTTCATGGCCCTCACGCTGATCAGCGGCTCGCTCTGGGGTCGGATCACCTGGGGCGTCTATTGGCAGTGGGACGCGCGTCTCACCACCACCGCGCTGCTCTTCGTCACGTACATCGGCTACCTCGCCGTTCGCGGACTCGACGGCACCCGGGAGCGCCGAGCCCGTCGCAGCGCGGTGATCGGCCTGCTCGCTGTCGTCGAGATCCCCCTGGTCCACTGGAGTGTTCGTCTGTGGCGCAGCCTGCACCAGGAGGCCACCATCCTCGACACCGACCTCGATGTCGACATCGACGGGCTCATGCTCTTCTCGCTGTTCGTCGGGGTGGTCGCGTTCACCCTGCTCTTCGTCTGGCTCCTGTTGCATCGCTCGCGCACCATCGCCCTCGATGACCTCCTCGCCGACCGCGGCATCGATCGCGCGATCGCCGAGCGGCGGGCCGAGGTCGGCCCGAGCGGAGGGTCCTCGTGAGCGCCGTCCTCGCCATGCGCGACGCCGGGTTCATCCTTGGCGCCTACGCCGCGACCGTCGTGGTCATCGGAGGGTTCGCCCTCTGGGTGCTGCGAGCCGGACGTCGCTCCGGCGAACTCGTCGACGACGAGGAGAAGTACTGGATGTGACCGCTCCCGATCTGACCCCGCGTCCGGTCGATTCGGTCCCGAGCCGACGTCGTCGACGAATCGGGCCGACCCTGATCCTGATCGTCGCGATCGTCGCCGGGGGTGTGGTCGTGACCCAGTTCCTCACCTCGGCGGTCGACTACTACTGCAATGTCGACGAGGTCGGGCAGCGCGACGGCTGTGACCCTGACCGCCGCCTCCGCCTGCAGGGCACCGTCACCGAAGGGTCGGTCACCTCCGACGGGCTGACGACGAGATTCGACATCGAGTTCGCCGACGCCGTCATCGGTGTCGACTACGACGGCGAGCCCGGCGGCATCTTCAAGGAGTGCATCCCGGTGGTGGTGCACGGTTACTTCGACTCCGACCGCGACCGCTTCCTCGGGGATCGGGTCGAGGTGAAGCACTCCGATGAGTACGTCAGCGTGAACGACGCTCGCCTCTCGGAGGCGCGGGAGTCGGCGTGCCAGCCCTCAGCGTGAACCTGGCCCTCGGCAACGCGGGCCTCCTGATCACCCTCGTCGCGGCCGCCGTCGGCGCGGCCTCAGGCGCCGTGGCGCTCATCGGCGGGAACCGTCGGGCGATCGCCCAGACTCACCTCTTCGCCTGGCCGGCCCTCCTCGGCACCGTGCTCTCGGTCGCGATGATGCAGATCGCGCTCGCCCAGCGCGACTACTCGATCGAGTTCGTCCAACAGGTCGGTTCCTCCACCACGCCGACCCTCTACAACGTGGCCGCGATGTGGAGCGCCCTTGAAGGCTCGATCCTGCTGTGGGTCCTCGTCCTGGTGGTCTTCACCGCCGCGGTCGCCCTCCGATTCCGGTCGCGCCGCGACGACCCGCTCGTCGCCTGGGCCCTCGTGGTCATGTATGTGGTCACGACGTTCTTCGCGCTCATCTCGTTCGGGCCTGCCTCGCCGTTCGCCGCCGGATCGACCGTGCCGGTGGGCTTCGATGGGCCGGGGCCGAACCCGCTCCTGCAGAACCACATCCTCGTCCTGTTCCACCCGCCGATCCTCTACCTCGGATATGTCGGGTTCACGGTGCCCTTCGCCTTCGCGATCGCGGCGCTCGTGACCGGCCGGGTGGGGGAGGGCTGGCTCCTCGAGACCCGCCGCTGGGCCCTCTTCTCCTGGGGTTTCCTCACGATCGGCATCCTCCTCGGTGGCTGGTGGAGTTACGAGGTGCTCGGGTGGAGCGGTGTGTGGGCCTGGGATCCGGTCGAGAACGCGAGCCTGCTGCCGTGGCTCACCGGAACGGCGTACATCCACTCGGTGCTCGTCCAGCAGCGTCGGGGGATGCTGAGGGTCTGGAACCTCTCGCTCCTGGTGGCGACGTTCTCACTCACGATCCTCGGCACCTTCCTCACCCGGTCGGGCATCATCAACAGCGTCCATGCCTTCGCCGCCGGGGAGGTGGACGGCTACCTGCTCGGATTCTTCGCCCTCGTGGTGATCACGTCGATCCTGCTCATCGGCTGGCGGGGCGACCGTCTGCGCGCCCCCGGCTCGATCGACTCACCGCTGTCGAGGGAGGGAGCCTTCCTCGCCAACAACGTCGTGTTCGCGCTGTTCGCCTTCATCGTGCTCCTCGGCACGGTCTTCCCGCTCATCGTCGAAGTCGTCCAGAACCGCCAGACGGTCGTCGGCGCGCCGTACTTCGACCGACTCTCGATGCCGATCGGCCTGGTGCTGCTCTTCCTCATGGCGGTGGCGCCGGTGCTGCCCTGGAGGACCGCCTCCACGGAACTGCTGTCCGAGCGACTGCTCTGGCCGGCGTGGATCGGCGCCGCGTCACTCGCGTCGGCCGTCGTACTCGGCGCCGACGGGTGGGCGCCACTGGTCGCCTTCGGCCTGGGAGGGTTCGCAGCCGGAGCCGCGCTGCGCCAGGTCGCGCTCTCGACGCGGCGCCACGGCTGGCGGGGTCTCGTCGGTCGGACGAACGGCGGCATGGTCGTGCACCTCGGCGTCATCCTCATCGCGGTCGCCCTCGCGGCCTCCAACACCCACACCCATTCGGCGACCATCGAGCTCGAACGCGGTCGCGAGGTGGCCTGGGGAGGGCACACCTTCGAGCTGGTCAACGTCGTCCGGGAGGTCGATGAGCGGACCGATGTCGCGCGCGCTGATGTCCTCCTCGACCGTTCCGGGGTCTACGGCCCGGCGGTCACCACCTACCTGCAGATGGGCATGACCATCGGGACGCCGAGCGTCAGGACCGGGTTCGACAAGGACGTGTACCTCACGATCGACGGCACGAACCCGCCATCGGTCGGCGACTCGACCGTGGTCCTCCGGGTGTTCGTCAAGCCGATGATCCTGTGGCTCTGGATCGGTGGGGCGCTCATGGCCCTCGGAACGGTGATGAGCGCGATCCCGTCGCGTCTGCACCGTCGTCCGACGGACCCGACCTCGGTGTCGCTGAGCGGGGGCGCGCGGTGAGAGCCGGTGCCGCCCGTCTCGGGGCCTCCCTCGCCGCGGTGCTGGCGGTCGGCCTGCTGATCGTGCTCGTGCGCGCGGATCCCGACGCCGGATCGACGGCGCAGACCACGCTCCTCGATCAACCGGCGCCCGCGGTCACTGGAACGCTCGAGGATGGGAGCACCTTCGAGTTGTCGCGTCGGCGCGGCTCGTGGGTGGTGTTGAACTTCTTCACCTCGACCTGCGTGCCCTGTCAGCGGGAGCACCCCGAACTCGTCGCCTTCGATCAGGAGCAGGCTGGGCTCGGGTCCCTCGGGGCGGAGCTGCACACCATCGTGCAACACGATGACCGGGAGGCGGTCGAGCGGTTCTTCGCCGAGAACGGCGGTGACTGGCCGGTCGTCTTCGACGACGAGTTCAGCTTCCAGAACGCGTTCGGGGTGGCCCAGGTCCCCGAGACCTGGATCATCGACCCGACCGGCACCGTGAGGGGTCGGGTCATCGGCGAAGTGACCGCCGAGTTCCTGTCGACCACCATCCAGCGGCTCCGGGAGGCGCTGTGAGACGTCGGCTGTCGTGGCTCGCGGTGTTGTTCGTGACGGTCGGCGCCCTCGCGGTGGGGGCGAGTCGCGACGGCGGTCCACTCGACCCGGGTGATCGCATCGACGCCATCAGCCGCCGGATCGCCTGCCCGGTCTGCGACGGCGAGAGCGTCTACGAGTCGCGCAACCCCGCCTCGGAGGCCATCAGGTCGGCGGTGCGCGAGGGGGTGCGGGCGGGAGGACTCACCGATGACGAGGTCATCGCTGAGGTGGCCGACGCCTATGGCGCGCAGGTGCTGCTCCTCCCGCGCGCGACTGGGCTCGATGCCCTGGCCTGGGCCCTTCCGGTGACGGCGGCCGTGGTCGCGCTCGCCGGTCTCGCCTCGGCGTTCCGTCGCTGGCGGGAGGCCGCGGTCCAGTCGGGGGAGGCGACCGACGACGATCGCCGACTCGTGGAACGGCTCCGAGCCGAGCGGGACGGTGACGGGTCGGGAGGGAGCCGATGAGCGACCGGGACGCTCTGCGCAACGAACTCGACTTCCTGCTGGCCTCCATCGACGATCTCGAGCGCGAGCGCTCCGCCGGGGATGTCGACGCGGACGATCACCGGCGGCTCCTCGACGGCTACACGGCCCGCGCTGCCCGTATCTCGCGGCTCCTCGACGGTTCCGAGGTCGAGGTCACCTCTCCCGAGACGCCGAGTGCAGGACCCCGACGCCGGCCGACCACCGGGGTGCTCGGCATCCTCGCGGTGATCGCCGTCGCGGCCCTGGCCTCGTGGTTCGTCGTGTCGTCCTCGGGTCAGCGGCTCCCCGGCGAGCAGATCACCGGGCTCGACCCGCGCGATGAGGTCACGCGGCTCCTCGTGGCCGCCCGCCAAACGGGTCTGGCCGATCTCGACGCCGCGATCGCCGCCTACGACGGCGTGCTCGCCATCGAGTCGGATCAGCCCGAGGCCCTCGCCTACCGGGGTTGGAGTCGGGCGCTGACCGCCCGCCAGATGGATGACCCCGCCGCTGCCGGGGAGATGCTCGGACTCGGCGTCGACGATCTGGTCGCCGCCATCGAGGCGGACCCCACCTATCCGGACCCGTTCTGCTTCCTCGGCATCATCCAGTATCGCTTCGTGGGCGACGCGTCGACCGCTCGACCGCTCATCGACGGCTGTCTGGCCGCCGACCCGCCGGGTGAGGTCCGCGGCCTGGTCGAGGGCCTGGCCGCCGAACTCGCCGACCTGTCGGACTGACCCCGTCAGCCCTTGCCGGGAGGCGGCCAGCACTTGGCCTTCGACAGCCGACCGTGCTTGGAGCGCTTCAGGACCCACACCGAGGCCTTTCGCCAATCCGGGGTGGACACGATCTCGAGGCCACGGCGCTCGAGGGCGACGATGGTCGCCGGGATGATGTCGCCGTGACTGCAGAGCACGGTGTTGTCAGGAACCTCGGTGAGGAGCTCGAGCACCGGCTCGAACGGCTCGTGCTCGCAGAGTCGCTGCTCGATCGTCACCGGTGACCCGCAGCGTTCGGCCAGCGGTTCGAGGGTCTGGACGCAGCGCAGGTACGGGCTGGAGAGCAGCAGCGGTGGCGCGTGGGGATGCAGTCGCGCGGCCAGGGCCTTCGACTGGTCGCGACCCTTCCCGCTCAGCGGCCGGTCGCGGTCATCACCGTCCCAGACGCGCCGCTCCCCGGCTTTGGCGTGACGAACGAGATAGATCGGCATCGATCAACCTGCCGCGTCCGAGCTCGATCGCTCGCCGGTGAGGGCGGTGTGGCGTTCGGTGATCGCGCGCACCATGACCACCCAGGCCACCGCCGCGAGGGCTCCGAGGACCCCTGCCCCCCAGATCGCGGACTGCTGGTCGACCACCAGTTCGGCGACGGAGTCGGTGCCCGCCCCAACCCCGCCCATGCTGCCGAATCCCTGGGCGGCGACGATCGCGAGCGGGGCGACGCCGTAGAGGATGAACCACAGCCCCACCACCGGGGGGACCCGACTCGACCGCCAGTCGGCGGAGGGGTCGGAGGCCTTCCACATCTGTCGCAGGACGAGGAAGGGGATGACGTAGAGGATGAGCGGGGGAACGAACCATCCGGCGATCGCCCATGCCGGACCCCAGAACGAGTCGCGACCGAGATCGCGGTGGTTGGCGGTGACCCGGAACATCCAGAGCACGGCCAGCACGCCCGCCGCCACCTGCGACAGGGTCTGGAACAGTTGCACGGTGAGCGCCCCGCCGTACGCGGCGATGAACTCGTCCTCGGTGGTCACCCCGTCGAGGTAGGCGCGCGCGTCATCGACGGAGAAGGCGTTCAACACCGCGTACACGACGCCGAGGGCCGCGGTGATCATCACCAGGACCGTCGAGGCGGTGGCGATGCCTCCGACCCGACGGGTGGGGATCGTCCCGGGAGGCGGCGTCAGGTCGGGTGGGGGCGGCGGCGGCAGGTGTTCCGGCGTCTCGTCGGTCACGGGGTGAAACTATCCCGAGGGGAGCGAAGGGGGAACGGTCGACCTCACGCCCATCCGAGTTCGTCGAGGCGCTCGTCGTCGATGCCGGCCGCGTGCGCGAGCTCGTGGATGACGGTCACCCGCACCTCGTCGCGGAGGTCGTCGAGGTCGTCGCACATCTCGCAGAGCGGCAGTCGGAACACCGAGACGACATCGGGGCCCTCCGAGCCGGTGCGCTCGGTGTGCGGCACTCCCTCGTAGAGCCCGAGCAGTCCGGGTTCGTCCTCGTCGCGGTCGAGTACCTGTACGGCGACGTTGTCGAGCACCGGGAGGAGTTCGGTCGGCAAAGAGGAGAGCGCCTCGTCGACCAAACGCTCGAAGCGGTAGCGGGGAAGCGCCTCCAAGGTGTCAGATGACCCGCAGTTCCGGACTGAAGACCTTCTTCGGCCGGAGGTCCTCGGCCACTGCCCGGGCGATCTCGGCGAAGGCCCGCGCGGCCTCGGAGTCGGGCTCGACCGCCGCGATCGGCCGGCCGTCGTCGCCACCCTCGCGGAGCGCCGGGACGAGGGGGAGCTGTCCGAGGAGCGGGACGTCGAGTTCCGCGGCGAGCTCGGCGCCGCCACCGGAGCCGAAGATCTCGTACCGCTTGCCGTCGTCGCCCGTGAACCAGGACATGTTTTCGATGACGCCGCGCACCGGGAGGTTCACCTTCTCTGCCATCGCCGCCGAGAGGCGGGCCACCTTCTGGGCGGCCGGCTGGGGTGTCGTCACGACGAAGACCTCACCGCGGGGGAGGTACTGGCTCAGGCTGAGCGCGATGTCGCCGGTACCGGGCGGCATGTCGATGAGGAGGAAATCGGGCTCGTCCCAGTAGACGTCGGTCAGGAACTGCTCGAGGGCCTTGTGGAGCATCGGTCCGCGCCACACGACCGCCTCGCCCTCGGGAACGAAGTAGCCGATGGAGATGCAGCGCACACCCCACTGCTCGGGTGGGACCAGCATCTCGTCGATGACGACCGGCTTGCGGTCGGTGCCGAGCATGCGGGGGATCGAGTAGCCGTAGATGTCGGCGTCGACCACGCCGACGGAGTGGCCCTGCGCGGCGAGGGCCACGGCGAGGTTGGTGGTCACGCTCGACTTGCCGACCCCACCCTTGCCGGAGGAGATGAGCAGCGGCCGGGTCTTCGACCCGGGCTGGGAGAACGGGATCGCGCGTCCCTCGGCATGACCGTGGGCGTGGCCGGATCCGGCGGTGGCCCCGGGGGAGCCGTGCAGCATCTCGCGGAGCGCGGCCCGCTCGTCGTCGGTCATGACGGTGAACTCGAGGTCGACCGAGTCGACCCCGTCGAGGGCTGTCACCGCCGATGTGACCCGGTTCTGGATCTCGTTGCGGAGCGGACAACCGGCGACGGTGAGCGCCACCAGGATGTGGGCGACGCCGTCGGCGGACACCTCCGCGCGTCGGAGCATGCCGAGGTCAACGATGGATCGATGGAGTTCGGGGTCCTCGACCGGTCGGAGGGCCTCGACGAGTTGGTCGCTGGTGGGGGTCATGGCCACATTCTGGCGATCCCCCCGAGGGTTTGCACTACGCCGGTAGGAGAAAACCCGCCTACACTCGACCCATGTCCGCCTCGACCTCGTTCACGGCGACGGTGTCGGCCATCACCGACGCCTTCGGCGATCCGACGAGGCGCCGTGTGTACCTGTTGGTCCGCGAGGCGGGCACCGATGGCCTGACCACCTCCGCGGTGGCCGAGCAGGTCGGGGTCCACCCCAATGTCGCCCGACACCATCTCGAGAAGCTGTCGGCTGGTGGGTACCTCGAGGTGAGCACCGCCCGCCTCGACGGTGGTGGGGCCGGGCGTCCGTCGAAGCGATACCGGGCGGTCGCCGACCGACTTACCGAGTTCCCGGTCCGCAGCGACGACCTCGTGCTGTCGCTCCTCGGTCGCGCGCTCGACCGACTCCCCGCTGACGAGGCCGAACGGCTCGCCGAGGAGGTCGGCACCGAGTACGGCCGCGCCATGGCCGTCGGCCTCAACGGGGAGGCCCTCGAACAGGGGCACCGTTCCCTGCGTGCCGCGATCCAGTCCGTGGCCGATGCCCTCACCGCCCACGGGTTCGCCGCCCACGCCGAGAGTCGGAACGACGGTCTCAGGATCATCAACACCCACTGCCCCTTCGGTGATGTCGCCACCGATCACCCGGTGATCTGCGCGGTCGACCGCGGCATGGTCCGGGGCATGCTCGGCGCGCTCTACGACGCTGAGATCGGTGATGTGGTGACCGAGGCGAGCGTCGCCCGTGGCGACACCTTCTGCTCCACCTCTGTCTGAGTCGGTGGCTTCGGGCCCTCCCTCGGACACAATGGTCGGCTGATGACCGGTGCCCCTGACCACTCCAGTGTCGACCCGCTCGAACGGGTGACCGCGCTCCTCGAGCCGGTGTTCTCCGAGCTCGCCGGCGCCCCCACCGACCCGGTGGTGCGTCCGTCCGATCACGCCGACGCCCAGGTCAACGGCGCGCTTCCGCTCGCCAAGGCGCTCGGTCGCAACCCGAGGGAGGTCGCCCAGGGGATCGTCGACAGCGGAGTGCTCGACGGGGTGTGCTCCTCGGTCGAGATCGCCGGACCCGGGTTCGTGAACCTCGTGTTCTCCGGCGGGTTCCTGTCGGAGATGGCTCGGCGCACCGCTGCCGACGAGCGGCTCGGATGTGCTGTGACCGCTGTGCCGCGCACCGTGGTCGTCGACTACTCGGCTCCGAACGTCGCCAAGGAGATGCACGTCGGCCACCTGCGCTCGACGGTCATCGGTGACGCGCTGGTGCGGCTCCACGAGTTCTCCGGCGACACCGTGATCCGCGAGAACCACATCGGCGACTGGGGGCGCCCCTTCGGGATGCTCATCGAGCATCTGCTCGACCTCGGTGAGGACGTCGCCGCGGCGGGACTCGGCCAGGGCGACCTCGACGACTTCTACAAGCAGGCCAACGCCAAGTTCGCCGACTCCGGGGAGTTCCAGGAGCGCTCCCGGGCGAGGGTGGTCGCCCTCCAGGGCGGCGACGCCGAGACCGGTGCCCTCTGGCGGCGGTTGGTGGCCATGTCGACGGAGTACTTCAACACCGTCTACGACAAGCTCGGCGTGCTCCTCACCGATGAAGACCTGGCGGGCGAGAGCATGTACCAGCCGGGTATGCGGGCCACCATCGACCGGCTCGAGACCGCCGGCCTCATGGAGGAGAGCGATGGGGCGCGCGTCGTGTTCCCCGACGGCTTCACCAACCGCGAGGGCGAACCGCTGCCGCTCATCATCCAGGCCCGCACCGGTGGCTTCAACTACGCCACCAGCGACCTCACCTGTGTCATCGACCGTGTGGAGCGTCTCGGGGCGGACCTGCTGCTCTACGTGGTCGGCGCACCCCAGCAGCAGCACCTCGAGATGGTCTTCGCGGTGGCGCGTATGGCGGGTTGGCTCCCCGAGGGGATCGACGCGGTGCACGTCGCCTTCGGCAATGTGCTGGGCGAGGATCGCAAGATGCTCCGCAGCCGGTCGGGTGACTCGGTCAAGCTCGTCGACCTGCTCGACGAGGCGGTCGATCGGGCGACCGCGCTCGTGGAGGAGAAGAATCCCGAACTCGACGACGCAGAGCGTCAGGCGGTCGCGGCCGCGGTCGGTATCGGTGCCGTGAAGTACGCCGATCTCTCCACCGACCGGGTGCGCGACTACGTGTTCGACTGGGACCGCATGCTGTCCTTCGACGGCAACACCGCCCCGTACCTGCAGTACGCGCACGCCCGGATCCGATCGATCTTCCGTCGAGCCGCCCTCGATGGCGACAGCGTCGACCCGCAGACGATCGAGGTGGTCGAGCCGGCCGAGCGCGCCCTCGTGCTGCGCGTCCTCGCGACCCCGTCGGTCATCGCGGATGCCACCGAGTCCCAGGCGCCACACCGGCTGTGCACCCACCTGTTCGACCTCGCCCAGACCTTCACCTCCTTCTATGAGCACTGCCCGGTGCTCAAGGCTGATGAGCGGGTCCGCGCCTCGAGGCTCGCCCTGTGCGACCTGACCGCGCGGACCCTCGCCAACGGCCTCGGCCTCCTCGGGATCGACGCGCCGGAGCGGATGTGAGCGCGGTTCCCCGACGGCTCCTCCCCGACTCGGCCGCCATCGCTGATGACGGTTGGCTCACCATCGGCGGCTGTCACCTCGGGGCGCTCACCGAGCAGTTCGGCACGCCGCTGTTCGTCTACGACGAGGACCAACTCCGTTCGCGGTGCCGTGAGGCCGTCCAGGTGTTCGGACGGGGCCGAGTCGTCTACGCGACGAAGGCGTTCCTGTGTCGGGCCATGGCGAGACTGGCCCATGAGGAGGGTCTCCTCCTTGACGTGTCCACCGGAGGCGAGCTCCACGTCGCCCTCTCCGCCGGTGTGCCCGGTTCTCAGTGCGTCCTCCACGGCAACAACAAGAGCGACGAGGAGATCCGGGTGGCGCTCTCGGCCGGGATCGGCCGCATCGTCGTCGACTCCTTCGACGAACTCGACCGGCTCGAGGCGGCCCATCGCGACGGGTTCGGTCCGGTCCCCGACGTCCTCATCCGGGTGACCCCGGGGGTGCACGCCCACACCCACGAGTTCATCTCGACCGGCCAGGACGACTCCAAGTTCGGTTTCAACCTCGCGAACGGTGACGCGCGACGGGCGGTGTCGCAGGCGGCTGCCTCCCCGGCCGTCAACCTGGTCGGCACCCACTGCCACATCGGCTCGAACGTCTTCCGGGCGGAGAGCTTCGCGCGCGCGGTCGAGGTGATGGCGGGCTTCGCGGCCGAGGTCGAGTTGCCGCAGCTGGTGCTCGGTGGCGGACTCGGCGTCGCCTACACCGCCGACGAGGAGGCCCCGACGATCTCCCAGTGGGCATCGGTGCTCCGAGAGGCCTGCGAGTCGCTCGGGGTGTCCTCTGACGTGTACGTCGAACCGGGGCGATCCATCGTCGCCGATGCCGCGGTTACCGCTTACACCGTCGGCACGATCAAGGACATCCCCGACGTGCGCACCTACGTGGCCGTCGACGGTGGGATGAGTGACAACCCGCGTCCGGTCCTGTACGGGTCGGGTTACGAGGCGCTCTTGGCCCGTTCGCCGTTCGCCGAGCGCCCGCTCACGGTGCGCGTCGTCGGGAAACACTGCGAGAGCGGTGACGTGCTGCTCAGCGATGCCGCGGTCCCGGAGGACCTCCGGGTGGGGGACGTGCTGGTCACGCCGGTGACCGGGGCCTACGGACAGTCGATGGGATCGAACTACAACCGGATCCGCCGCCCGGCGGTGGTCTTCGCCTCCGGTGGTTCGGCGCGCGAGGTGGTTCGGCGCGAGACCTTCGACGATCTGCTCGCGACCGACGTCGGCTGAGGTTCAGCGCCGCCCGCGCGAGGCGAGGTAGTCCCTGCTGGCCTGGCGCGACTCCTCGTCGGCGAGGGCGGCCAGCAGCGTGTCGGCGTCGTTCGCGTTCCGGCGGGTGCCCGCCATCTCCTCCATCACGGCGTTGACCTGGGACTTGGTGGCGCGTATCGAGAACCTCGGTTTGCCCGAGAGCTCCTTCGCCCACTGCGCGACCGCTGTCTCGAACGCTTCGTCGTCGACGACGCGGTTCACGACCCCGAGCGATGCGGCCTCCTCGGCGCCGAAGGGACGGCAGGAGAGCACGAGCTCCTTCGTCCGCGCCGGACCGATCTCCCTGACCAACCGGGGGATGCCGCCCCACGCGAGTGGGATGCCGAGGTCGACCTCGGGGATGGCGAACCGCGTTGAGGTGGCGGCGACCCGCAGATCGCAGGCGGCCACGAGTACCAGGCCGCCTCCGACGCAGTGTCCCCGGACCGCGGCGATCGTGAGCGGGGCGACATCGGTGAGCGCCTCGGCGGCTCGGCGGCCGAGATCAGCGGTCGCGCGCGGATCCCGCGACGACTCCCCGAGACCGCTGAAGTCGTCGAGGTCGAAGCCGGCTGAGAAGTTCGGGCCCTCGCCGGAGACCACCAGGACCTTCAGATCCGGGACCGAGTCGATCCATGAGCAGGCCTCGACGAGCTCCGACAGCAGCTCGGCCGAGAGGGCGTTCAAGCGCGCGGGCCGGTTCAGTACGAGACGGGCGACCGCGGGGTTCGCAGTGGTGTCGATTCTGAGGGTCGAGAACTCGGGAGTCGTGGCGGGCATCGGCCCATCTCACCACGCCGCGCGCCACTCGGACGAGGCGCGGATGGGCCCGAGCGGACCCAGGGGTAGCCTCGCCCCGATGAGTGAACAGCAGCGCGAGATCCGGGTCGGCCTGCTCGGGTGCGGCAACGTCGGTGGGGCATTGGTGCCCCTCGTCGCCGAACAGGCGGATGAGATCGCCCGACGCACCGGTGTCCGCCTCTCGATCGAACGCGTCGCGGTGCGGAACACCGCGCGCGACCGCGGTATCGATTTCGGTGACGGGGTGCTCACCCACGACGCGATGTCGGTGGTCACCGATCCCGACATCGATGTGGTGGTCGAGGTGATCGGCGGTATCGAGCCGGCCCGCGAGTTGATCTCCGCCGCGCTCCGGGCTGGCAAGCCGGTCATCACCGGCAACAAGGAACTCCTGGCGAACGTGGGCGTCGAGCTCTTCCAACTCGCTGACGAGCACGGTGTCGATCTGCTCTTCGAGGCCGCGGTCGCCGGCGGGATCCCGCTGATCCGACCGCTCCGCGAGAGCCTTCGCGGGGAGCCGGTCTCGCGGGTGATGGGAATCCTCAACGGGACCACCAACTTCATCCTGTCGAAGATGGCCAATGAGGGCGCTGACTACGCCGATGCGCTGAGCGAGGCCCAGCGTCTCGGCTACGCCGAGCGCGACCCGACCGCCGATGTCGAGGGGTTCGACGCGGGGGCCAAGGCCGCGATCATCGCCACCATCGCCTTCGGCGCCAAGGTGGTGGCCGGCGACGTCTACCACGAGGGCATCAGCGGCATCACCGCCGGTGACATCGCCATCGCCGCTCGTCTCGGCTACGCCGTGAAGCTGCTCGGCATCGCCGAGAAGGACCGCTCGACGGGCGCCGTGGCGGTGCGTGTCCACCCGACCATGGTCCCCCTCGACCACCCTCTCGCCTCGGTCCGCGACTCGTTCAACGCGGTCTTCGTTGAGGGTGACGCGGTCGGCTCGCTCATGTTCTTCGGCCGGGGCGCCGGTGGCGCGCCGACGGCGAGCGCCGTGCTCGGCGACCTCGTCGACGCGGCCGTCAATCTCGCCGCCGGCACGCACGGCTCACTCGGGTCCTTCGACCGAGCGAAGGCGCTGCCGATCGATGAGACCAGCTCCGAGTACCTCCTGGCCCTCGATGTGGCCGACCGACCCGGTGTGCTCCATCAGGTGACCGGGGTGTTCGCCCGCCACGGGGTGAGCATCCGCGCCGCGGAGCAGGAGGGGCACGGTCCCGAGGCCCGCCTCGTCTTCATCACCCACACGGCTCGGGAGGCCGACGTCCAGGCGACGGTGGCCGAGCTTCGTGACCTCGATGTGGTCGGTCGCATCGGCGGTCTCCTCCGCGTGATCGGCGAGTAGTGCGCTACCTCTCGACCCGCGGCTCCGCCCCGGAGCTCGGTTTCGGCGACGTCCTGCTCGCTGGCCTCGCCGACGACGGGGGCCTCTATGTCCCTGCCGAGTGGCCGTCGATCGACACCGGCTCGGCCGGGGACTACGCGGCGTTGACCGCCTCGGTGCTCGCCCCGTACGTCGCCCCCGAGATTGGCGGTGACGAGCTGCTCGGGTTGTGTGTCGACTCCTATGCCGGCTTCCGGCATCCCGAGGTCGCCCCGCTGGTCCAGATCGACGATGAGCAGTGGCTGCTCGAGCTGTTCCACGGGCCGACACTGGCCTTCAAGGACATGGCGCTCCAGTTGGTGGGTCGGATGTTTGACCTCCTGCTTGAGCGGCGTGACGAGCGGATCACCATCGTCGGGGCGACCAGCGGTGACACGGGATCGGCGGCCATCGAGGGGGTCCGGGGCTGCGAGCGGGTGCAGATCGTGATCCTGTACCCCGAGGGCCGCACCAGCGAGGTGCAGCGTCGGCAGATGACGACGGTCGACGCCCCCAATGTGCACACCCTCGCGGTCGACGGCACCTTCGACGACTGTCAGGACCTCGTCAAGGCCATGTTCGCCGACCGATCGTTCCGGGAGTCGCAGCGCCTCTCGGCGGTCAACTCGATCAACTGGGCGCGGATCGTCGCCCAGACCGCCTACCACGCGAGCGCGGCCGATCGCATGGGGGAGATCGATGTCTGCGTGCCGACCGGCAACTTCGGCAATGTGCTCGCCGGCTGGATCGCCCGGCACACCGGTGCCGACATCGGTCGCCTCATCGTCGCCTCGAACGCCAACGACATCCTCACGAGGTTCATCACCGACCGCGACATGTCGACCGCGCCGGTGGTCGGGACGCTCAGCCCGAGCATGGACATCCAGGTCTCGTCCAACTTCGAGCGCCTCCTCTTCGAGATGAACGATCGCGACGGGGCCCGAACGGCGGACGACCTCCTGCGCTTCCGCGCCACCGGTCGCCTCGACACCGACCCCGATGCGTTCGACCGCTGGATCGCTCCGGTGTTCGACGCGGCGAGCGTGTCCGACGACGAGACCCTCGCCGAGGTGGCGAGGGTGTACCGCGACACCGGCCTGTTGATCGATCCGCACACCGCGACCGGCACGGTCGCCGCCCGGCGGCTCCTCGGGGACCGCCCGATGGTCACCCTGGCGACCGCCCACCCGGCGAAGTTCCCCGATGCCGTCGAACGCGCGACCGGGGTGCGGCCGGAGCTGCCGGATGAACTCGCCGACCTCTACGAGCGTTCCGAGCGCCTGACCCGTGTGTCCAACGATCTCGGGGAGGTCGAGGCGTTGATCAGCCGGCTGTGTCCGGTCTGATCGCCACCGGCGCGCTCGTTCTCCCGGCAGGGTGATTGTCTCCTCGATCGACCGGTGATACCTTTTCCCCCGTCGGGCTCGGCCCGGCACATCCGCCCGCAATACCGCTCCGGCCCGACTCGCGTCGCGTCGGCGAACCGGGCGAATCCTCCTCGGTGACTCCCTCCCGTCGACGGCCCCACGCGTGGACCTTCGGCGGCGGCACCGCAGGTGGGTGTGCATCCAACCGTTCCGCATCGGAACAAGGAAGGTGACCCGTGACCGCACAGGCTCTCGAACAATCAGCCCTCGAGACCAAGGACAAGGAGCAGCTGCTGGCGATCGCCAAGGCGCTCGGTCTGAAGGGCTCGACGCGACTCAAGAAGTCCGAGATCATCGAGCAGATTCTCGACACGACCTCGGGAGGTTCCTCCTCGCCCTCGCCGGCCCCCGCGGAGGCACCGGCCCCCGCGCCGGCGGCGGAGAGCGCGGACTCACCGGCCGGGGATGATCAGGAACCACCGGCGGCATGGGAGGTCGAACTCGCCGACGACGGTGATCCGGCTGCCGACGGCATCCGTGCCCGCGAGGTCGACGGCTCGTCGGCCTCCGGTGGCGAGCGTCGTCCGCGCCCATCGGGACAGGGCCGGGACCAGTCGCGGAACCAGCAGAACCGCGACGGCCAGCAGAACCGCGACGGCCAGCAGAACCGTGACGGCCAGCGCGAGGACGGCGAGAGTCGCAACAAGCGCCGTCGTCGTCGTCGCAAGGGCGGCGGGACGGGTCAGCGCGGCTTCGAGGGCCCCCAGGGGGAGGACCGCGACCTTCTGGAGGAGGATGACGACCAGCCCACCAGCAATGAGCCGGTCCGCGTCGACGGATACGTCGACATGCGCGATGAGGGCTACGGCTTCGTCCGCGTGAACAACTACCTGGCCTCGAAGCAGGACGCCTACGTCCCGGTGCGGCTCTCCCGCCAGTTCGGGCTCCGCAAGGGCGACCATGTCACCGGGCTCATGCGCCCCGCGGGTCGCAACGAGAAGAACCCGGCGCTCCTCGAGATCCACTCGGTCAACGACCGCAAGCCGGAGGAGGCGAAGAAGCGCCCCCGGTTCGAGGACATGACGGCCCTGTTCCCCGACGAGAAGATCCGCATGGAGGATCCGGACGATCCCACCAACATGACCTCGCGGATCATCGACCTCATCTGTCCGATCGGCAAGGGTCAGCGCGGTCTCATCGTCTCGCCGCCGAAGGCCGGCAAGACCACGATCATGAAGACGATCGCCACCTCGATCGAGCGGAACGATCCCGAGGTGCGCCTGATCGTGCTCCTGATCGACGAGCGTCCCGAAGAGGTCACCGACATGCAGCGGCACGTCCGCGGCGAGGTGATCGCCTCGACCTTCGACAAGCCGAGCGACCAGCACACCCAGGTCGCCGAGATGGCGATCGAGAAGGCCAAGCGCATGGTCGAGTACGGGGAGGACGTCGTGGTCATCCTCGACGGGATCACCCGTCTCAGCCGCGCCTACAACCTGGCGGCTCCCGCCAGCGGCCGCATCCTGTCCGGCGGTATCGACGCCGGCGCGCTGTACCCGCCGAAGCGCTTCTTCGGTGCTGCCCGCAACATCGAGGAGGGCGGTTCGCTCACGATTCTCGCCACCGCTCTCGTCGAGACGAACTCGCGGATGGACGAGGCGGTTTTCGAGGAGTTCAAGGGGACCGGCAACATGGAGCTCCGCCTCGACCGTCGGATGGCCGAGCGCCGCATCTACCCGGCGATCGATGTCGACGCCTCAAGCACGCGACACGAGGAACTGCTCTTCGATCGCAAGCAGTTGCAGATGGTCTGGAAGCTCCGTCGTGTCCTGTCGGGTCTCGCCGCCGACGGCAACGCCGCCCCCGGCCTGGAACTGCTGGTCGACCGACTGAAGACCTTCAGGTCGAACGACGAGTTCCTCGCCGAGGTGGCGAAGCAGCCGGGGATGTGACCCGGAGCAACCCAGCACGGGGGCCGATACCATGCCCCGGTCCGTACGCCAGGAGTTGACATGAAGGCTGATACCCACCCCAACTACGACACGATCTCGGTCCGTTGCACCTGTGGCAACACCTTCGAGACCCGTTCGACCCTCTCCGGCGAGATCTCGCTCGAACTCTGCAACGAGTGCCACCCGTTCTTCACCGGCAAGCAGAAGCTCGTCGACTCGGGTGGGCGCGTCGAGCGCTTCAACAAGCGCTACGGCCGCCGCGACACGAAGTGATCCAGGCGGAGTGAACTCCTCCGCCCCCGAACGCCGACAGCAGTTGCTGCGCATCTCGCTGCAGGCCGTCGTCGCCGATCTCAGCGGGGGTTCGCATACCGCCGCCGACCTCCCCGGAGGAGCCTGGCTCGTCGACGGCGCCACCCTGTGGGTCCGACTCGATGACGCCCCGCACCGAGCGCTCGGCGCCGCCATCGCGATCGCGTTGCGCGAGGAGGCCGACCGGGTCGAGGTGCTGGTCGGCGATCCCGACCCCGCTCCACTCGTCGCCCGCCGCGCGTCGCAGTGGTCGCTTCCCATCTCGGTCCGAGGTCTCGACGGCCGGAGCCCGTTCCCGGTGGAGCCAGTCGGCCATCGCGCGCCGCCGACCGTGCCGGACTCCCATCTCGACCTCGTCGAGATCATCGTGGCCGCCGGTGCCGAACCGGTCGTCGCCCACGGCGTGCTGACGGCCCATTACCGCGGGCTCGAGATCGCCAAGGTCGTCGACGACGACGGTGCCCCCCGGCTCGATGTCGGGGTCGGTGTCAACGACCGTGAGGCCTTCCGGGAGCTCCACGTGGGCGAGGCCCCCGAGGCATCCCTGGCCAGGGTGGTCGAGGCAGTCTCGGCGCACCGAGTCGACGGGGCGCGCCCCCATCCGTTCAACACCATGTCCCCCGAGGGGTATCTCGCCTGGCGGCTCCGAGACGACCCGAGCGCGCTCGGTGTCGGCTCGCTCGTCACCACTCCGGGTGCTGTGGCCTCGGTCGGCGCTGTCGATCCCGGACCGGTGATGATGCTCGGCGGCGGACGCCTCTTCGCCTGCACAACGGGATTCGACCTCGGCGCGCTGCCCGACGCGCTCGACGCCCGAGAGGCGGCGGTCGTCGCCGGGGAGATCGATGACGCGTCGCTCACCGTCGTGGTCCCGGCGCGCAACCGATTGCGGGTGATCGACCGGATGGCCTCGGTCGCCGCCGCCGAGGTGCGCGTGGTGGAGGTGCCGTGACACACCCGGGGCCCTCCGAGGCGATCATCGCACGACTCGGCGTACTCGCCGACGAGTACCGCGAGCTCGAGTCGCGTCTCGCTGACCCGGCGACAACTGCGGACCCCGCCCGACTGGCCGAGGTCGCGCGGCGATACCGGGCGCTCGAGCCGGTGGTCGCGGCCCTCGCCGAGCACCGGAGGCTCCTCGGCGACATCGCTGCCGCCGAGTCGCTTCTCGGCGCGGCCGACGATGCGGAACGGCAGGCCCTCTCGGAGGAGGTCGCGACCGCCGCCGGTCGCCTTGGAGAGTTGGCCCTCGAGATGCGCTCGCTGCTCATCCCACCTGACCCCGATGCCGGTCGCGCCGTGATCGTCGAGATCAGGGGAGCCGAGGGCGGCGAGGAGGCCAATCTGTTCGCTGGGGACCTGCTCGCCATGTACCGCGCCTACGCGCAGCGTCGAGGCTGGACCGTGGAGGTGCTCGACCACGACCCGAGCGACCTGGGTGGGGTCAACCACGTCACCTTCGTCGTGCGCGGAGAGGACGCCTGGAGACGTCTCAAGCACGAGGGCGGCCCCCATCGGGTCCAACGCGTGCCGGCCACCGAGAGCCAGGGTCGCGTCCACACCTCCTCGGCGACGGTGGCCGTCCTGCCGGAGGTCGATGAGGTTGACGTCCGGATCGACGAGTCCGATCTCGATGTCGACGTCTACCGCTCGTCGGGGGCCGGTGGGCAGCACGTGAACACCACCGACTCCGCTGTGCGCATCACCCACCGCCCGACCGGCATCGTCGTCACGATGCAGGACCAGCGGAGCCAACTGCAGAACCGGGCCCGCGCCATGCAGGTCCTGCGCTCCCGCGTGTACGAGGTGGAGCGGTCACGGATCGATGGGGAGCGGTCGGCGGATCGACGTTCCCAGGTGGGCGGCGGTGGCCGGAGCGAGAAGGTCCGCACCTACAACTTCAAGGAGGGGCGCGTCACCGACCACCGGATCGGGTTCACGGTGCACCGTCTTCCCGAAATCCTCGCCGGTGATCTCGACTCGGTTGTCGATGCCCTCATCACGGACGAGGGGGAGCGGCTCCTCGCCGACGGGGGTATCTGAGCCGTGGATGAGGATCCGAGACCAACGGTCGCGGAACTCCATCGCGCCACCGCGGAGGTCCTCGGCGACCTCGACGCGGCCCGCTGGATGTGTGAAGTCGCCTTCGCCCACCGCCCCCTGTCCGAGATCGGTCGCGAACCGGTCACCGAACGCATGGTCGCCCACCTGGACTCGATGGTCGCCCGCCATCGGGCGGGGGAGCCGCTCCAGTACGTGCTCGGCGAGTGGTCCTTCCGTCGACTCGATCTGGCCATCGACCCTCGGGTGCTCATTCCGCGACCGGAGACCGAGTGGGTCGCCGGACGCGCCCTCGAGCTCGCCGCCGACCTGCCCGGTCCGCGCACCCTGGTGGACCTCGGAACGGGATCGGGTGCGATCGGGCTGTCGCTGGCCGACGAACTGCCGATCGATGGGACCACGGTGTGGATGACCGACCGCGATCCGAGGGCTCTCGAGGTGGCCCGGGCGAACCTCGCCGGTATCGGACGGGCAGCCCGCAATGTCCGCCTCGCCGAGGGCAGCTGGTTCGAGGCCCTGCCTCCGGAGGTCCGAGCCCATGTGATCGTCTCCAACCCGCCCTATGTCGCCGAGGGTGACCCGGCTCTCGAGGCCTCGGTGATCGAGTGGGAGCCCGAGGGCGCGCTCCTCGCCGGAGCCGATGGGCTGGACGACCTCCGAGTCATCGTGAACGGCGCGCCGGAGCGACTGCATCCGGGCGGGTGGCTGGTGTGCGAGATCGGCGCGGCGCAGGGTGCGGCCGTCACCGACCTGGCCCGGGCCGCCGGGTTCGTCGAGGTGTCCGTGGAGCCCGATGCCGCCGGGCACGACCGGATGCTCGTGGCTCGCGTCTGATGGGGGCGCGGAGGGCTCGTCGCGCCCTCGAGGGTTAGTAGAGGCGGTCCGCGTCGCCGTTGCCTGAGCTGTCGCCGACCGCGCTCGCGAGGTCGGCGGTCATGGTCGTCTTGATCGCGAGAAGGTCGTTGGACACCGTGATCATCCTGAAACCCTGCTCGCGTCGACGAGGGGCCATGGCGGCGGTGGCGTGGATACCCGGTACGACCCCGTGGCGTCGACAGGTGTCGACGACGGCGGCGAGGGCGTTGTCGAACCGCTCGTCACCGTCGGACCCGGTCGGGCCGAGACCCATCGTGATCCCGAGGTCGGCGGGTCCGACGTAGACGGCGTCGATCCCCGGGGTGGAGACGATCTCGTCGAGGTTTTCGACGGCCTCCACCGTCTCAATCATCGGGATCACCGCGATGTTCTCGGTTGCCCAGGCCCGGTAGTCCGGGTTGCGCAGCAGGGAGCCGTTCGGACCCCAACTGCGCGATCCGACCGGCGCGTAGCGGACGGCGTCCACCACCGCTGCCGCGCTGTCGGCGTCGTTCACCATCGGCACGACGACCCCGTGGAACCCGGCGTCAAGGGTCCGCCCGATGATGCCGGGCTCGTTCCAGGGCACGCGCGCGATGGGATGCCCTCCGGCGAGGTCGATGGCCTGGGCCATGCCCATCGCCGCCGCGTGGTCGATGAGGCCGTGCTGGGTGTCGACGCACACGTAGGCGAACCCCATCGAGGCGACCGCCTCGGCGCTGTGGGTGTTGGCGAGGGTCAGCCAGGCTCCCAGGGTCTCTTGGCCGTCGGCCCATCGCTGTCTCAGGCTCATCGCGGGAGTTCTCTCGTCAGTGGTCATTCGCTGTGCGCTCCGGGGTGTGGGATCGGATGTCTAGGAGACGATGGTGGCCGGACGGCCCTCGAGGACCGCCAGCGCGTTGTCGATGGCGTGCTCGTAGAGCCGGCGCCGGCCGGCTGCGGTGGAGGAGGCGACATGGGGTGTCACGACCACGTCCTCGCGTCCGAGGAGCGGGTGACCCGCCGGGAGCGGCTCGGGCTCGGTCACGTCGAGCGCCGCGCCGCCCAACTGCCCCGACTCGAGGGCTCCGAGCAACGCGTCCTGATCGACGAGGGACCCGCGCGCGCAGTTCACGAGCACCGCGCCGGGGCGCATCGTGGCCAGTCGCGCCGCGTCGACGAGGTGGCGGGTGGCCTCGCCGCCGGGGGCGTGGAGCGACACGACATCGGCGGTCGAGAAGACCTCGTCGAGGTCGACCAGTCGGACCCCGTCGCTGTCGGCCGCGTCGATGAACGGGTCGTGGGCGATCACCTCCATGCCGAGGGCGTGGCCGACGGCGGCGACACGCCGGGCGATCCGGCCGAGCCCGACCAGACCGAGCCGGCATCCGTCGAGTTCGAGGGCGATGCCGACCGACGGTGCCTTCTCGCCGCGGTCGGCGATGGCCGTCGTCGTCCTCAGGCGTTTGGTCGCGGCCATCATGAGGGCCACGGTGTGCTCGGCCGTCGACACCGAAGGGGCCTCCGGCGCGTTGCAGACGGTCACCCCCCGTTCGCGGGCGGCGTCGAGATCGATGTTGTCGTAGCCGATGCCGGTTCGTGACACCACCCGGACCGAGGGGCCCCCGGCGAGCATCGCGGCATCCCAGCGAACCCTCGCCCCAGCGATGACGGCGATCGCGCGTTCGAGTCCGGAGTCGGGGCCCACGACCTCGAGGCGGCCCTCGACCAGATCGCGGTAGGCGTCGGGGAGGGGGGTGTCGAAGAAGACAACCGGGAGTCCGCTCACGGTCGAACCCTAATCGTCGGCGGTCGCATGGATCGGGGGCTGGGCGGGGCGTGTCGCTCAGGGCTCAGGTAGCGTCAGAGGCCCCGGAGACTCCGGGGTGCACATGAGACGGTGAATGACGATGGGTGACGATCGACTCGACAGCCTGCGGGCCAGCATCGACAACATCGACGCCGCCGTGGTGCACATGCTCGCCGAGCGGTTCAAGATCACCAAGGCCGTCGGTGAGCACAAGGCGGCAGTCGGCCTCCCTCCAGCCGACGAGCAGCGGGAACAGGAGCAGGTCGCGAGACTTCGCTCCCTCGCCGAGGAGGCCGGGCTCGACCCGGCCTTCACCGAGAAGTTCCTGCGTTTCGTGGTTGCTGAGGTCATCCAGCACCACCGCCGGATCGCGGAGGCTGATCCGTCCGGCGCGCCGGCCCCCCAGTCGTGACCCGACGCCGAGTCGACGTCGCGGTCATCGGCGGTGGCCCATCCGGCTCGGCCGCAGCCATGACGGCTGCCCGGGGAGGGGCCTCCGTCGTGGTCCTCGAGCAGGGTGAGCACGGTCGCGACAAGAGCTGCGGAGACGGTCTGACGCCGCGCGCGGTCGCGGCGATGGACGCGCTCGGCGTCCCGCTCGACGGCGCGCACCGCATCTCCGGTCTCAGGATGATGGCCGGCCGTCAGGTGCGCGAGCTGCCCTGGCCGGCGACCGGGCGTTTCCCCGGGCACGGAGCGGTCTGGCCGCGACGCCGGCTCGATGCGGCACTGATCGATGCCGCCGCCGACGCGGGCGCCGAGGTTCGCTTCTCGTCGACCGCAGAGCCGGTCCTCGACGGAGATCGGGTGACGGGTGTCCGAGTGGAGGGTCCGGCGGGCACCGAGGAGATCGACGCCGATCTCGTGGTGGTCGCAGCGGGCGCTCCCGGTGCTGTCGCCCGTCTGGTTGGGGCGACCCGCGACCCGGATGAGCCGTTCGGGTTGGCGATCAGGACCTACGCCGAAACCCCGCGGCACGCCGAGGACATGCTCGAGGCCTGCCTCACCCTTCGCGACACCGAGGGCCGGGCGGTACCGGGCTACGGGTGGATGTTCCCCTGCGGCGACGGCACCGTCAACATCGGTGTCGGCGCCCTGTCGACGATGAAGGGATTCAAGAAGCTCAACCTGAACACCTTGCTCGACTCGTACCGTGGCGTCGTCGGTGACGCCTGGTCGCTCGGGCCGAATCTCGAGCGTCCGCGCGCCTGGCGACTGCCGATGAGCACGGTCAGACGCCACGGTCCGGGTTGGGTCGCGATCGGGGATGCCGCCGGGCTGGTCAACCCCATGAACGGCGAGGGAATCGACTACGGGCTCGAGTCGGGGATGCTGGCCGCTGAGCGGTTCCTCGCCGACCCGGCCACGGCACCCGAGGTCTACGACCGCTTGATCGGCGAACGGTTCGACGCGTTCCTCCGGACCGGCCGTCGCTTCGCCTTCGTCATCGGTCACCCCGCGCTGCTGCGTCCGGGGCTCCGCCTCGCGGTCGGGACTCAGGCGATCGCCGGGATCACCCTCCAGGTGATGGGCAATCTGGTCGACGCCGACACCCCGGGGGCGTCGGGTCGGGTGCTGAGAGCCGCCGACCGCCTGCTCGGGCTCGCCGACCCTCTCCTGCGACGCACGCGCGCCCGAGCCTGAGCGTCGCTAACTTCTCAGCGTGGACGTCGCCCTCGGCATCGATATCGGCGGCACCGGGATGAAGGCGGCACCGGTCGAGGTGTCCACCGGCAGGCTCATCGCCGACCGCTTCCGAATCCCGACCCCGACACCGTCCACCCCTGAGGCCATGGCCGAGGTCGTGCGCGAACTCGACCTGCACTTCGCGGATATCACCGGTGGGACCGGTCCCGTCGGTGTGGCGTTCCCCGCTGTCGTCCGGTCGGGTGTGGTGCACAGCGCGGCCAACATCGATCCCAGCTGGGTCGGGGTCGATGCCGCCAGCGCGTTCTCCGCCGCTCTCGGTCGTCCGGTGGTGGTGGTCAACGACGCCGATGCAGCCGGGCTGGCCGAGATGTCCTTCGGCGCCGGCCGTGGTCGCGACGGGCTGGTGGTGACCCTGACCCTCGGCACGGGTATCGGCTCGGGGATGTTCATGGATGGCGCGCTGGTGCCGAACACCGAGTTCGGGCACCTCGAGTTCCGCGGCGAGTCGGTCGAGCGGTACGCGGCGGCTTCGGCGAGGAGCCGCGAGGATCTCTCCTGGAGGGATTGGGCCGACCGCGTCGGGGAGTTCCTCGAGATGGTCGACCGGCTCTTCTCGCCCGATCTCGTCATCCTGGGCGGCGGCGTGAGTCGCAAGCCGGAGAAGTGGTTCCACCGGATCGACACCAGGTTCGAGACGGTGATCGCCACGATGGCCAACCACGCGGGTGTGGTCGGCGCGGCCATGGCCGCGGTCTGAACGGGAGTCGAGCCTCAGCCGGCGCTCAGGCCGCCACGGCGCTGTCCGATGGCGCGATAGGCGACCACGATCACGGTCAGCGCCGTGAGCGGGACCGCGAAGTACAGCATCAACGATGAGAAGGCGCTCTGGAGGTCGTGCTCGGCGGCGTCGAGGCCGAGCCAGACGAGGTAGGCGACGTAGTAGGAGAGGAACACCGCTCCCTGCCACCGGCGGAGGATGAAACCGTCGGCGAAGATCGGGAGACATGCGACGGCGACCGCCAGCATGAACGGCAGATCGAAGCCCCGCGCTCCGCTCGAGACGATGACGGGGGAGACCACGCCGGTGATGCCGAGCACGGCGAGGATGTTGAACAGGTTCGAGCCGATCGCGTTGCCGACCGCCATGTCGCGCTGACCGCGGGCGGCGGCGACGACCGAGGTGGCGATCTCGGGGAGCGAGGTGCCGACGGCCACCACGGTCAGGCCGATGACGAGCTCGCTGATCTCGAGGGCCCGGGCGATGTCGGTGGCCGCGGTCACCAGGGACTGCGCACCGACCACGAGCAGCGCGAGTCCTCCGACCACGTACAGCAGGTCCCGCCAGAGCGAGGAGCCGCGGATCTTCTCCCGACCGAGCGCGGATGAGTACTCGCTGGCGAGCGCTGCGGCATCGGCCACCCCGTCGTGGTCCTCGTCGGTGTCCTGATCGCCCACCGCCGAACGGACCGTCCACACCAGATAGACGATGAGGATCGCCACGAAGAGCCCACCGTCGAGTCGACCGATCCTGCCGTCGAGACCGAGGACCAGCACCAGGGCCGACATCACGATCATGATCGGCACGTCGACGCGCACGATCCGCTGCGCGACGACGAGTCCTCCGCCGACCACAGCTGAGAGGCCGAGGACGAGCAGGACGTTGGCGATGTTGCTCCCGATCACGTTGCCGAGGGCGATCTCGCTCTCGCCGCCGGCCGCGGCGCCGATGCTGACGGCGAGCTCCGGGGCACTGGTACCGAAGGCGACGACGGTGAGACCGATGACGACAGGGGAGAGCCCGCTGCGCGCCGCCAGACGTGACGAGCCGCGCACCAGGGACTCAGCGCCGACCACGAGGGCGACGACGCCGACGACGAACCAGACGGCGACCAGGGGGCTCATGGGCGCACAGCATCGCAGTGGACGGAGCCACTCGAAACCCCCCGCACCTGACACCATGTCGGCATGGCGGCGCCCGAATCCGAACGTGGGACCTCGCCGGTGCTCGTTCTGGGTGAGGCGCTGTGCGATCTCGTCATCGATCTCGACGGGTCGGTGACCTCGGCGCTCGGGGGCGCGCCGTACAACACGGCTCGAGCACTTGGCCGCCTGGGTGTGCCGACGGGGTTCTCCTCGCCGGTCTCGACCGATCGGTTCGGCGAACTGTTGGCCAACTCGCTCCGCGAGGCCGGTGTCGACATCTCCGGGGCTCGGCGGACCGAGGCCCCCACCACCCTCGCGGCCGCCACGCTGTCGGCGGAGGGTTCTGCCTCCTACCGCTTCTACGTCGAGGGCACCTCGGTGCTCGACGTCGAGCCGGTGACGGTGTCCCGCCCGGTCACCGCGGTGATGACCGGCGGCCTCGCCATCGCGCTCCCGTCGGTCACCGCGGCGATCGAACCGGTGCTCCATCTCGATGTTCCGGTGTTCGTCGACGTGAACTGTCGACCCGCGATGATCGATGATCGCCCGGCCTACATCGAGCGGGTGCATCGGGTGGCATCCCTAGCCGACGTCGTGAAGGTGTCCGACGAGGATGCCCGATGGATGTCGGGGGAGGCGGGGGAGCGAGGGGTCGAGGTCGCCGTCGAGTCGCTGCTCACCCTCGGAGCGCGCGCCGTCGTGGTGACCGCCGGAGCGAGTCCGGTGAGCGTCAGCACACCGACGGGACGCGCTGAGGTGCCCGTTCCCGCCGTGGACATCGTCGACACCATCGGAGCCGGTGACGCCTTCGACGCCGGAATGATCGCCCACTGGTTCCGGGCGGGCGCCGATGCTCGCGGACTCGGAGATCTCGATGCCCTCCTGCCGGCCGTGCGGGCCGGGGTGGTGGTGTCCGGGGCGGTCTGCGCAAGACGGGGAGCCGATCCCCCCACGGTCGATGAGCTCCCCGATGACCTGTGGCCGTGACCGCGGCCGTTGATCGTTAGCGTGGCGGTGTGGACGGGTTGAACCTCGACGAGATGCTCGACGACCTCCGGCGGCTGGTCGAGACCGAGTCGCCCTCGGACGACCCCGAGGCCCTCCGCCGCTCGGCTGAGGTGCTCGCCGAGGTCATCTCCTCCCGTCTCGGGCCGGGGGTCGAGATCATCGAGGGTCCGGCCGGCCCCCACGTCCGCTGGAGCGGATCGGACCGACCCCGGGTGCTCGTGCTCGGACATCACGACACGGTCTTCCCTCTCGGCACCCTCGAGCGGCGCCCCTTCGCGGTCGTCGACGGGCATGCGACCGGTCCGGGGGTGTTCGACATGAAGGCGGGGATCGTGCAGGCCGTGTGGGGGGTCGCGGCGAGCGGTCACGCCGAGTCGGTCGAGTTGCTGTTCTCCTGCGACGAGGAGGTGGGCTCACTCTCCTCGCGCGCCATGATCGAGGAGCGCGCTCTCGACTGTGGGGCGGTGCTGGTTCTCGAGCCGAGTGCTGACGGTGGCGCTCTCAAGATCGGGCGCAAGGGAACCGGGACCTTCCAGGTGACGGTCCAGGGCCGCGCCTCCCATGCCGGCCTCGACCCGGAGAAGGGTGTCAACTCACTCGTTGAGGCCGCGCACCAGGTGCTCGCCGTCGCCGCCCTCGCCGATCCGACCCGAGGCACGACGGTGACACCGACGGTGGCGCATGGCGGCACGGCTGACAACGTCGTCCCCGCCGAGACGACCATCAGGGTCGATGTCCGGGTGACCGGGCCCGACGAGGCCGCGAGGGTGGAGGCGGCCATGGCGTCGCTCACCCCGGTGGATCCCGCCGCGTCGATCAGCGTGAGTGGTGCCGTCGGCCGTCCGCCGATGCCCGAGGGCTCGGCCGGCGAGCTCCTCGGCCTCGCCCGTGAGCACGACCCGGCGATCGGCGCGGTGGTCGTGGGAGGCGGTAGCGACGGCAACTTCACGGCCGCCGTCGGCGTGCCCACCCTCGACGGGATGGGCGCGGTCGGAGGTGGCGCGCACGCCGATCACGAGCACGTGCTGGTGGAGACGATGCCGGATCGGGCGCGGTTGGTCGCCGCGGTCGTGTCGGCCCGCTGCGCCTGAGTCAGTCGGCGCCGGGGTCGAGTTCGAGCTTGCCGCCCGAACCCAGGGTTCCGACCCGTCGATACACGTCGAGCTTGGACCGGGAGTCGGCGATGTCGAGGTTGCGCATCGTGAGTTGACCGATGCGATCGAGGGGACCGAAGGCGGCGTCCTCGACGCGCTCCATCGAGAGTCGATCGGGTTCGTAGGTGAGGTCGGGCCCGGAGGTGTCGAGGATGGAGTAGTCGTCACCCCGCCGGAGTCGGAGGGTCACCTCGCCGGTCACGGTGGAGCCGACCCAGTGCAGGAGCGCCTCGCGCAACATCAGGCTCTGCGGGTCGAACCACCGTCCCTCGTAGAGGAGTCGGCCGAGGCGGCGACCCATCGAGTGGTAGTTCTCGAGGGTGTCCTCGTTGTGGATCGCGGTGAGCAGTCGCTCGTAGGCGATGTGGAGCAGGGCGAGCGCCGGTGCCTCGTAGATCCCGCGCGACTTCGCCTCGATGATGCGGTTCTCGATCTGATCGCTCATGCCGAGGCCGTGACGACCACCGATCGAGTTGGCCTCGCGGACCAGTGCGACCTGGTCGTCGAAGGTCTGGCCGTTGATGGCGACCGGCCAGCCCTCCTCGAAGCGGATCGTGACGTCCTCGGTCTCGATGTCGACATCCGGGTCCCAGAAGCGGACCCCCATGATCGGCTCGACGATCTCCATTCCGGTCGAGAGCTCCTCGAGCGACTTCGCCTCATGGGTGGCGCCCCAGATGTTGGCGTCGGTCGAGTACGCCTTCTCGGCGGCGTCGCGATACGGGAGCGAGCGGGTGGTGAGGAACTCGCTCATGCCGGCCCGTCCACCGAGTTGGTCGACGAACTCGGGGTCGAGCCAGGGCTTGTAGATCCGGAGCCGGGGGTTGACCATCAGTCCGTAGCGGTAGAACCGCTCGATGTCGTTGCCCTTGTAGGTCGAGCCGTCGCCCCAGATGTCGACGCTGTCGGCCTGCATGGCCCGCACCAGGAGGGTGCCGGTCACGGCGCGGCCGAGTGGCGTGGTGTTGAAGTAGGTGCGTCCGCCGGTGCGGATGTGGAACGCCCCGCACTGGAGGGCCATGAGCCCCTCGCGGACGAGTTCGGGACGGCAGTCGACGAGTCGGGCCTCCTCGGCTCCGTAGACGCGCGCCCGGTCGGGGACACCGGCGAGATCGGGTTCGTCGTACTGGCCGAGGTCAGCCGTGTAGGTGAAGGGCACGGCGCCGCGCTCACGCATCCAGGCCACTGCGGCTGAGGTGTCGAGGCCGCCGGAGAAGGCGAGCCCGACGTTCTCTCCGACCGGGAGCGACATGAGCACGTTCGACATGGGGGTGGAACCTATCCGGAGGTCTCGTTGCGCCCACGGCCGGCCAGTACTGCCACCGTGAGTGCCGCGGCTGAGCATCCGAGCGCGATCACCACGATCCCGATGCCCCGCACACCGGGGAGGTCACCGAGGCCGACGATGACGATGGCGAGGGAGCAGAGCAGCCCGAGCGAGATCAGGCGCGGGGGGTCGATCAGGGTCAGGAGCACCATGGCGACCACCGGCGCGAAGGGCACCACCGCGACGAGGGGGTAGCCCGGGGTGGTCGCCAGCAACCACCAGGGAGCCTGTCCCACCTGCTCGGATGCGGCCCACAGCGCTCCGAGGGCCACGCCGATGAGGGACCAGCCGAGGAGCAGGGTGAGACGCCAGCGGGGGTGAGCGTGCACGTCTCGACTCTACGGCCGCGAAATCCGCGGCGCGCGTGTCGGTGGCCGCGGATACCCTGCCGTGGATGTCCGGTGTACCCGTGGCCGGCCCTCCGTTCGAGAGGCTCTCGGTCTTCTATCCCATGTGGAACGAGGAGGAGTACATCGACCGCGCGATCGCCTTCGGTCGGCGCGCCTGTGAGCGTCTGGTCGCCGCCGGCGACATCGCTGACTACGAGCTGATCATCGTCGACGACTGCTCGACCGACTCGACGGGTCGTCGGGCCGACGAGTTGGCCGCGGAGGATCCGAGGGTCCGCGTCGAGCACCACACGCGGAACCGGAAACTCGGTGGTTCCATCCGGACCGGGCTCGCCTCGGCGACCGGGGACGTCGTGCTCTACACCGATGCCGACCTGCCCTTCGACATGACCGAGCTCCCCCGTCTGGTGCGTCTCCTGCGCGAGTACGACGCCGACATCATCAGCGCGTACCGCTTCGACCGCACCGGTGAGGGAGCGCTCCGCGCCGTGTACACCTTCGCCTACAACGCGATCATCAAGGCGCTCTTCGGGGTCAGGGTCCGCGATATCAACTTCGCCTGCAAGCTGGTGCGACGCCGGGTCCTCGATCACGTCGAGCTCCGATCCGAGGGTTCGTTCATCGATGCGGAACTGATCATCAAGGCCACGAGGAGTGGCTTCGAGGTGGTGCAGGCCGGTGTCGACTACTTCCCCCGCACCCGAGGCGAGTCGACCCTGTCCTCGCCGGGGGTCATCGTGACGATCCTGCGGGAGATGTGGGCCCTTCGTCGCGATCTCGCTGGTATCCGTCCGATCGACCGCGGCTGATCCGGCCGACGGTCCGGGCCGAAAACCGGTTGGTAGCCTCGCCGGAGGTCTCGCCGTGAACACCCCCGCCCCCCGCGCACCCTCCCACGTACCCGACTGGCAACGTTGGGTTCCGATCGTGCTCGCCCTCGCGGTGCTGGCCGCTGTCATCGTCCTCTCGCGACCGGGCGACACGGCGGTGGAGTCGGTCGATGAGACCTCGACCACCGCGGTCGTCGCCTCGACGGAGGTGGCGGCTCCGACCACGACCATCGTGAAGGTGCCGATCGCCCGGACGCTCGTGCGCGGCTTGGCCGGCGAGGACGTGCGGATGGTCCAGGGGCGGCTCGCTGAGATGGGTTTCGACCCGGGCCCCATCGACGGGGTGATGGGAACCATGACCGGACAGGCGATCTGGGCCTACGAGAAGCTGGTACTCGGCGTCCCGCGGGAGGAGGCGACCGGATCGGTGACACCGGAGCTGTGGGACCGCATGCAGGAGCCGTCCGGCATCGTCCCGAGACGTCCGACCGGCGGGGTGTCGAATCACACCGAGATCTACCTGCCCGAACAGGTGCTGGTCGTCTTCCAGGCCGACGAGCCGGTGCTCATCACCCACATCTCCTCCGGTGAGCTCGACGAGTTCGGGGCCCCGGCCCTCTACTGCGAGACGGTCACCTATGACACCGACTCCAACGGCAACCTCCTCGAGGAGCCGGTGACGAGGGACATCTGCGCCTATTCCAAGACGCCCGGCGGTGTGTTCACCTACCGCCGGATGATCGAGGGGACCCGGAACGGACCCCTCGGCGACATGTGGAACCCGGTGTACTTCAACTACGGGATCGCGGTGCACGGGGCGCTCAATGTGCCCCTCGAGCCGGCCTCACACGGTTGTGTCCGGATCCCGATGCACATCTCGGAGTACTTCCAGGGTCTCATCACCCTTGGCGACAAGGTGCTGGTGTGGAACGGCGACCAGGAACCCGAGGACGTCTCCGATCTCGACAGCCTCCCGTCCTTCGACGGGAGTGTCGCGCCGCCGTCGACGACCACCTCGTCCACGCTGCCCGGGCAGCTCGGCGCCCCCATCGACCACATCATCGTGCGCGGTGACAACCCGTCGAGGCTCGCTGAGATGTACGGGGTCGCTCTCGAGATACTCAACGAGGCGAACGCCGAGAACGCCGACTACCGGACCTTCCCGATCGGTGGGGTGGTGATCATCCCGGCTGGGGCCTTCATGCCGTCGACCACGACGACGGTCGCGACCACGACGACGACACTCCCGGATACGACCTCGACGGTCCCGACCGAGACATCGACCCCCGCGGCAACGTCGACCACCTCGACCACCGTTGCGGGCTGAGGCTCACACGCAGGCCGAGAGTCCGCCGAGGACCCCGGTGCGGAAGGCGGCGATCTTGTCGAAGGCGGTGCCGTTACCGGCGTCGCCGTCGGAACTGTCCGAGAGCCGGATGATCATCTCGAGGGCCTCGTCGAGGTCGCCGGGCGAGGTCGCGACGGTGCTGGCGCGCTCCGGCGCCCGGTCGAGCCCGAGGGTGATGTCGTCCACCCAGGCGCCGATGAGGCAGTCGGTGAGCAGGGCGCGGTCCAGGCCGGTGGCCGGTGAGCCGATCCGGGTCAGGACCTCCTCGACCCAACCGAGTCC
>Ga0181571_10000082_pt1 | contig 50549 bp, 49 predicted proteins | sample 101ome_17_FD_132440 | JGI IMG/M metagenome (GOLD analysis project Ga0181571, IMG submission 132440) | Coastal salt marsh microbial communities from the Groves Creek Marsh, Skidaway Island, Georgia - 101407AT metaG (megahit assembly) | ecosystem: Environmental > Aquatic > Marine > Intertidal... | reverse complement strand
TATGCGGCATTTGGCTTGGTCATGGCGCTTTTGGTTTTGTCCTTTGTTGATTTGTGCATGGAACCGGAGCGGCCGCAGCCGGATTACGGCGTGGCTTTGCGCGAGGCGGAGGGCGGGATTTCTGTTGATGTGGGTTATACTGGAGAAAGCGGCGTTCTGGCCATTCGGCATCTTTCCGGTTCGGCGCCGAGCGGGAAAGCGTTGGAATTATGGCTTATGCCTGCTGGGAGCAATACGCCGATCTCGCTTGGGGTGGTCGGTAACCGTGAGCGGGAGAGGATTGTTATTCCGGCCGAACTGCGTGCTTCGATTGCCGGTGGGCAGGTGATCTTGACTGAGGAAAGGCTCGGCGGTTCGACCAGCAAAAGGCCGACCGGTCAGACCCTAGCCTCGGGAGTATTGGTGCAGGCCGATTGAAAGAAACAGTTCGTTTCTCTCAAATTATTGGCAATTTCAGCGGATTGATGAATGATCAGGCCGATGAATGGGATCGGTGCGACATGATTCAACCGAGAGAAGTGCTTACTGCGCGCGTTTGCACGGCAGTCAGCCTCGGCGCGGCTGCGGGATGTGTTTGCGGCGTGGCGGCCGTTGCGACTCTTGATGGGGGTGAACTGCCTACTTTTCTCAAGTGTTGGGTGCCGGTTGCCAGTCTTTTAGCGGGCGCTTTGGCAGTTCTGCGAATGCTTCACAGCTTCGGACACCCTGGAGGCGCTGGGTATTTGCGGGCGGTGAATGGGATGGTAAGCGCCGCTTTCTTTGCCGCTCTTGTTGCGGGCACGCTTTCGCTGCCGGTGTACGGGACGATGTTCGGGCCGCTTATCGCGGTGACTGTATTAATAGCGGCGCCCTCGGTTCTGGCGGTTTGGTTCTTGGCCCTTTCGGCTGCGCATATTTTGCTTGTCCGTGAGCGGCTCGCGCATCGTGCGATGCGCGTCCGGACGAACTTCGGGTATAAGCGCGCTTCTTAATCTTTGAAGTGACGGCTTTCCTTGATTTGATCCCACGCCCAGACGACCTCGGCCAGCTGCTCTTCCTGGCTGCGATCGCCGCCGTTCATATCAGGGTGAAGAACCTTGATGAGCGCTTTGTAGGCCTTCCTAATCTGTGGCTTGGTCCAATGATCTTTGGCTTCGAGAATCTCGATGGCGCGGCGTTCGGTCGGCGGCAGGCGACGGGTGCCCGTGATTGACTTGCCCGGATTACGAGTCGCATTTTCACCGAGGACCTGATGCGGATCATCAACGCCAAGGCGCGCCCAAGCGCGCTGTTCTTCCGATTTTTTGCCGAAAGGTTTCGTCTTGCGACCCCATACGCGATCATCATCGACTTGTTCTTCGAATTCCTGGTCGGTGGCATTCTCAAAGAAATTCCACTTCAGATTATATTCCCTAACGTGCTCTTTGCAGAACCAAAAATAGTCGTCGAGCACATCTGGGCTTTTCGGTGCGCGATATTGCGCCGATTCCTCGCATCCGGGATGCTCACACACCCGCATGGAGGTTTCGAATGCGCCGGACATACCGCGACGCCCGCGCGGTTTGTTCTTTTTCGCGGCGGAAACGGAGATATCAAATCCAAAAGGATCTGTCTTTGACATGGCCTGCCTCACTTTTCGACTCGGACGCAGCAGTTTAATCGCTGTAGACAGAGATTGAAGAGGGCACAGGAAAAATAATGGCACTTGCGCAAGAAATCGAAAACCGGCTGCGGGATACATACGCACCAGACTACTTGGAAGTTATTGACGAAAGTGAAATGCACCGTGGCCATGCCGGCTATCAGGAGGGTGGCGAGAGCCATTGGCGGATTGTTATCTCGGCGCAACCTTTTGAAGGCAAGTCACGGCTGGCGCGTCACCGTGCAGTGCATGATGGAATAGGAAAGGATATCATCGCACGCATTCACGCGCTGGCGATCGAGTTCCGTTAGACCTCGTCGCGGCTTGCGCGAGGGGCGTTTATCGATGGTTCGGGGCGCTCCTTGCTGGCCCTGAGCGCGCTGCCGGTTTCGCCAGCAGGGGCAGCAATATGTATTTCTGAAACAAGCGGTTGGCTGTCTTGGAGGGCGGAGTTGCGGCGGAAGATAAGCATCGTCTTTTGTTGGCTTTTGCTGCCGCGCAGCAATCCGCCGGTCTCGACGGTCATGGTATCGGCGCGTATGTATTGCCAGCCGTCGAGGGCCATGTCGTTTAGCAGTTCTTCGAGCGTCTGGCTGAATCGGGCGTCCTGACCGCGGATGCGGCGGGCCTTGTTGGCGCGTTTCGGGGCGGGAACGACTTTGTATTCATACTGGGACATGGGGCAGCCTAGCGATTTTGAGTTTCGAGGATAAATGCATATAGATCAATGGCATCTGCTTCGTACCTCACGCGATAAGACATGCGGCTTCGGGCGCGGCGGTCGCCAAGCCGGCTGCGCAGGAAGCCGGTCGGATCCATAACGTAGGCGACGAATGCCTCCTGATCCCAGCGCGGGGTTTGGGCGGAGTAGCTGGCCAGTGATACACCGTAGCGGTAGTTGCTGTCCGAGCCGGGGGATCTTTCTGTTAAGTCATTGAGATTAGGCGCATTATCGCGACCATTTCCAGCGATTAGGCGGCCATTTTCTGCGATGATCGAGTGACATGCGGCGCAGCTTTTCCCGAATAAATCTTCGCCACGGGTTGCGGATTCTCCGGCCACGGCGAGTGTTGTTGATAACAACATCAATAAAATGCTATAACACATTGATTTAAAAGTAATCATGATGCTTTCTGATGCGCCCTGGCGTTCTTAACAGCGGTTTAACTTACAGGATTTCGCAGAGGGGGTGAACCCCAAGAAATTCCCCCAGTTTTGGCGAAAAAGCCGATGCACAAGTGTTGCACAACCTATGCATATCGCACCTGCAGAAAGATTAAGAGAGTGCTAACGGGTTGCCTCAAATCTTTCCGCGCGATAACTTCGTGTAAAGTTTTAAGAGGCGACAAACGCTCTTGTTTATGAGTGCGACGGAGGCGCAGTCGGGATGTCCGAAACGAAGATCAGGAATATGGACGAGTTCGCGGCGGTGAGTGGACTGTCGCGCCCGACGATCTCCAAGTATTTCAACGATCCGCAAAGCGTTCGTAAAACCACGCGGGAGAAGATCGAAGCCGCGTTGGAGCAGTACAATTACCGGCCCAATATCTTTGCGATGAATCAGAACCGCAAACTGACGAAGAATGTCGGCATCGTGGTTCCGTACCTCGCGGACCCGTTTTTTGCCGAGATCGCGCGGAATATCGAGCAGCGGTGTATCGCCGCCGGTTATCATCCGACCTTGTTCAGTGCGCATGGCGATCCGGCGCTGGAGGTCGATATTTTTGATACGCTGCGTTCCCTGAAGCCCGCCGGTGTTTTGCTGGCGCCCTTGGGCAGGGCCTCGAACAAAGCGGAGGTGGAACGGTTCTGCCGTGATGTGCCAACGGTGCTATTTGACAGTAATATCGAGGGGATGGGTGCTGCGTTTATCGGATCGGATAATTCGAGCTTTGTGGATCAAACGGTGGATTATCTGGTGCGGTCAGGAGAGCCGCCTTGCTTTTTCGAGATGCGGCACCCTGCGAACCCGAATGCCAACAAGCGCCGCATTGCGTATATCAAGCGGATGGAATCCTTGGGCTACGAGCCGCATGTGATCAGCGTGCCGGGCGAGGGGTGGGCCTTCGAGGAGATTGGGCGGCAAGGGGGGCTTGATGCGATTGAGCGCGGAAAGCTGCCGACCCGCACGGTGCTGTGCAGCAACGATCGCTTGGCTATTGGATTGCTTTCGGCCTGTTACGAGAAATCCATCCGCGTGGGAATCGGTGAGGATTGTGGGCTGCGTGTGGCATCCCATGACGATCACCCGTTTGCGAAATTTACCTGCCCGTCACTGACCACTGCGGCGCATGATTACGACTCGGTCGCCAATCGGACGGTCGAAACCTTGTTTGAGCTGATCGAGAGCGGGGGCATTCTAGGCGACCGAAAAGAAACACTTTTTGCCGCGCGCCTGATCCTAAGAGCCTCCGCGTGATAAGAAAAAAGTTTTCGCGCGTAAAAATTTAGTTGACGCGCGGTAAGGGGATGTGGCTATCTGTCGCTGGGTTTTGACTCAATGGGAGGAATCACATGAACCTGAAGAATGCACTTCGTGCAGCGACTGCGTTTGCCCTGGTATCGGGAAGCGCCGCATTTGCAGACAGTATCACCATCGCGACGGTGAACAACGACGACATGATCAAGATGCAGGGCCTGACCCACGACTTCGAGGCCCGCACGGGCCACACGGTCGAGTGGGTGACGCTTGAAGAAAACGTTCTGCGTCAGCGTGTTACAACCGACATCACCACTAAGGGCGGTGCTTTCGACGTAATGATGATCGGTATGTACGAGACACCGATCTGGGGCAAGAATGGCTGGCTGGTGCCGCTGGATGACATGCCTGCGCATTACGATGTTGAGGACATCCTGCCGGCAGTTCGCGGCGGTCTGTCCTATGACGGCACGCTCTATGCTGCACCGTTCTACGCAGAGAGCTCGATGGTGCATTACCGCACCGACCTCATGGAAAAAGCTGGCCTGACCATGCCGGACGAGCCGACCTGGGAGTTCATCCGCGAAGCCGCCGCTGCGATGACCGATCGTGAGAACGACATCAACGGTATCTGTATGCGTGGTAAAGCAGGCTGGGGCGAAGGCGGCGCGATTGCGACCGTTCTTGGCAATGCTTTCGGCGCACGTTGGTTCGATGAGGACTGGAACGCACAGTTCGACAGCCAAGAGTGGAACAACGCTCTGACCTTCTACACCGAGATGATGGCTGAATCAGGCCCGACAGGCTACGCGACCAACGGCTTTAACGAGAACCTCTCGTTGTTCCGTCAGGGCAAGTGCGGCATGTGGATGGACGCAACAGTTGCTGCTGGCTGGCTGGCTGAAGACGGCAAGGGCGGTGCATCCGATGTTGCTGGCAACATCGGCTGGGCTGTGGCTCCGAACACCGGCTTGGGCAAGAACTCCGGCTGGCTCTGGGCATGGGCGCTCGCCATTCCGGCAGGTTCGCAGAAAGTTGACGCTGCGAAAGAGTTCATGGCTTGGGCAACTGGTCCGGACTACATGCGCCTCGTTGCCTTCGAGAATGGCCATGCGGCAATTCCTCCGGGCACCCGTCAGTCGCTCTATGACAACGAAATCTATCAGGACGTTCCGTTCGCACAGATGACGTTGAACGCGATTCTGGCAGCTGATCCGCTGAACCCGACTGTTGATCCGGTTCCGTATGTTGGCGTCCAGTTCGCCGCGATCCCTGAATTCGCCGGTATTGCAACCGACGTGAGCCAGGAGTTCGCCGCAGCCTATGCCGGTCAACAGACCGTTGAGGAAGCTCTGGCGAAGGCACAGGACATCGCGAACGACGCAATGGAAGCTGCGGGCTACCGCTAATCCTCCCGATGGCGAGGGCGGTCTTCGGATCGCCCTCCCTCAGAATTCTCTCAATCAATATGCTTTCATTCCCGTAAGGTAGGGTCACTCTACCAACAGAGGAAATGCACCAATGGCCACCCAACATTCCCGTTCCGCTGCGCGTATCATGATGGCACCTGCCGTCGTTCTGCTTCTGGGGTGGATGCTTGTGCCTCTGTCGCTGACGCTGTTTTTCAGTTTCAAGAAATACCTGCCGCTGCGCGGGGATTCGTTAGGTGACGGGCTCGACTGGGTGGGATTTGATAACTACGTCCGTTTTATTTCCAGCAGTTCGTTCTGGCCAAGTGTTGTTACCACGCTGATCATCGTCGGGGGTGTACTGGTCATTACGGTGGTTCTGGGCATTCTGCTGGCGTTGCTTCTGGACCAGCCAATGTGGGGGCAGGGGATTGTGCGCATTCTGGTGATTGCGCCGTTCTTTGTGATGCCGACGGTTTCGGCTCTGGTGTGGAAGAACCTTTTCATGGACTCGGTGAACGGCTTTTTCGCCCATGTCTGGCGGGCCTTTGGTGCCGCGCCCGTAGAGTGGCTGAGCCAAGCGAGCTTGCCGTCGCTGATCATGATCGTGAGCTGGCAATGGCTGCCGTTTGCGACGCTAATCCTGTTGACCGCGATCCAGTCGCTCGACAGTGAGCAGCTGGAAGCCTCCGAGATGGATGGTGCAACGCCGCTGAAGCGGTTCTGGTATATTATTCTACCGCACTTGAGCCGCGCGATCACGATCGTGATCTTGATCCAGACGATCTTTCTGCTGTCGATTTTCGCAGAGATTTTCGTCACCACTGGCGGTGCATTCGGCACCAAAACTCTGACTTATCTGATCTTCCAAAGAGTGCTGGAGAGCCAAAATATCGGGCTTGGATCGGCGGGCGGTGTTTATGCGATCATCCTTGCGAATATCGTTGCCATCTTCCTGATGCGCATCGTCGGCAAGAACCTGGATAACTGAGGAGGGAAGGCCCATGGCACGCGCTGTTACCAACCGCCGCAAGTCGCTGAATACCGCCCTCGCTTGGGCTGTCGGCTTGCTGATATTCTTCCCGATCTTGTGGATTTTCGTGCTCTCGCTCAAGACAGAGGCCGACGCGATTAAGACGCCGCTGACGGTGCTGTCCTCGATCTGGACGCTGGAAAACTACGGGATCGTGCAGGAACGCTCTGATTATATGCGGTTCCTCACGAACTCGATCATCCTTGCCGGAGGCTCTACGCTTCTGGGGATTTTGGTCGCCGTGCCTGCGGCGTGGTCGATGGCTTTCGTGCCTTCACGGCGCACCAAGGACATCCTGCTGTGGATGCTCTCTACGAAAATGCTGCCCGCTGTTGGCGTACTCTACCCGATCTATTTGCTGTTCATCCAGCTCGGCCTGTTGGACTCGCGCTTGGGGCTGACCATCGTTCTGATGCTGATCAATCTGCCGATCATCGTTTGGATGCTCTACACCTATTTCCGCGAAATCCCGGGGGAAATTCTGGAAGCGGCGCGGATGGATGGGGCCAGCTTGCGTGAGGAAATCCTCTATGTGCTGACGCCGATGGCGATCCCCGGTATCGCGTCGACCATTTTGCTGAACTTCATTCTGGCGTGGAACGAGGCGTTCTGGACACTGAACCTGACGGCGGCAAAGGCGGCCCCTCTGACGGCGTTCATCGCCAGCTATTCCAGCCCTGAGGGATTGTTCTACGCGAAACTATCAGCGGCATCGACCATGGCCATTGCGCCGATCCTCATCTTGGGATGGTTCAGCCAGAAACAACTCGTACGCGGCCTGACATTCGGCGCGGTGAAGTGAGGAAAGAGACATGGGACGCATTGTACTCGATAAAGTAAAAAAGAGCTTCAGCGACGTAACTGTCATTCCGCCGCTGGATCTGGAAATCGAAGATGGCGAGTTCGTCGTTTTTGTTGGTCCGTCGGGCTGTGGTAAATCCACGCTTTTGCGCCTGATCGCTGGGCTGGAAGATGTGACGGACGGGGCGATCCGCATTGACGGTAATGACGCGACGAACATTCCACCGGCAAAGCGGGGTCTGGCGATGGTGTTCCAGTCCTATGCGCTCTATCCGCATATGTCGGTCCGCAAGAACATCGCCTTTCCGCTGAAGATGGCGAAGATGGATCAGGCCGAGATCAACCGCCGCGTTGAAAACGCAGCATCGGTGCTGAACCTGACGGATTATCTGGATCGCCGCCCAGGGCAGCTTTCGGGTGGGCAGCGGCAGCGGGTGGCGATTGGCCGTGCAATTGTGCGCGAGCCTGCGGCGTTCCTTTTTGACGAGCCGCTTTCGAACCTCGATGCCGCGCTGCGCGTTGGCATGCGGATGGAGATTTCGGAGCTGCACAAGAAGCTCGATACAACGATGATTTATGTGACGCACGATCAGGTCGAGGCGATGACGATGGCCGACAAGATCGTGGTTTTGCGTGCTGGTAATATCGAGCAGGTGGGCAGCCCGCTCGAGCTGTACCGGACACCGCGAAACCTGTTTGTTGCAGGCTTCATTGGCTCGCCGAAGATGAACCTGATCACGGGCGCGGAAGCCGAGAAACACGGTGCTCGTACGATTGGCATCCGCCCCGAACATATTGATGTGGTCGAGGCCGCCGGTGAAGGGGTTTGGACCGGCGTTGTCGGTGTTTCGGAGCATCTTGGATCGGATACGTTCTTCCATATTCATGATACTGGTTTGGGTGAGACAATCACCGTGCGGGCCGATGGCGAAGTTTCGCTGCGCTATGGTGACACGATCCACCTGAAGCCGCGCGCTGAAGTGATCCATCGCTTTGGCGCTGATGGTATGCGCCTGTCATGAGCCGGCTTGCGGGTAAAACGGCGCTGATCACGGGCGCTGCGCGGGGTATCGGGCGGGCTTTTGCCGAGGCCTATATCCGCGAAGGTGCGCGCGTGGCGATTGGCGATGTGGATTTGGCGCGGGCGACTGAAACAGCCAGTGAGATCGGTGCATTTGCGGTGCATATGGATGTGACCGATCAAGCCAGCATTGATGCGGCTGTCGCGGCAACTGCCGCGGAATTCGGGCAGATCGACATACTTATAAATAACGCTGCTTTGTTCACGGCGGCACCGATTGTTGAGATCACGCGGGAAGATTATGCGCGGGTGTTTGATGTGAACTTCGGTGGCACGCTGTTCACCTTGCAAGCGGTGGCGAAGCATATGATTGAAGCCGGCGTCAGGGGCCGGATCATCAATATGGCGAGCCAAGCAGGGCGGCGCGGTGAACCGCTGGTTGCGGTTTATTGTGCGACCAAGGCAGCGGTGATCAGCCTTACGCAATCGGCGGGGCTGAACCTGATCCAGCATGGCATCAATGTGAACGCGATTTCGCCCGGCGTGGTGGATGGCGAGCATTGGGACGGCGTGGACGCATTTTTTGCGAAATACGAGAACAAGGCGCCGGGCCAAAAGAAGAAAGAGGTTGGGGCTTCGGTTCCGTATGGGCGCATGGGCGTTGCCGATGATCTGACCGGCATGGGGGTGTTTCTGGCCAGTGACGAGGCGGAATACATCGTGGCGCAGACCTATAATGTGGACGGTGGCCAATGGATGAGCTGATTCCACTCCTCAATGAAACGCTTGCCCGCTTGCCAGAAGGGGTGCGGCGTCCGTCTTACCACCGCACTGCGTTGACGCCGGGGATCGTGCATATCGGGCTGGGGAATTTTCATCGTGCGCATCAGGCGTGGTATCTGCACCGCTTGATGGAGCAGGGCCTGTGCCACGATTGGGCGATCATTGGCGCAGGGGTGCGGGCAGGTGACGCTGCGCAGCGTGACCGATTACTGGCGCAGGACTGTTTGAGCACCTTGATAGAGCTGTCGCCCGAGGGCCGCGCGGCCGAGGTGACGGGCTCAATGATTGGGTTCTTGCCTGTGGAAGAAGACAACGCCAGCCTGATCGCGCAGTTGGCGGAACCGGCCATTCGGATCGTGGCGCTGACGGTGACGGAGGGCGGCTATTATATTGAGCCTGCGGGTGGCGGATTTGATGCTGCGCATCCCGATATGGTGCATGATGCGGCTAATCCGCAAAGCCCCCGCAGTGCATTCGGCGCGATTGTCGAGGCGATGCGTCGTCGTCGTGATGCAGGGGTTGGGCCGCTGACGGTGCAGAGCTGTGACAACCTGCAAGGCAACGGCGCGATTGCGCGGCAGACGGTGGTGTCGCTCGCGCGGATGAGCGATCCGGCGCTGGCTGATTGGATTGATGCGCAGTGTAGCTTCCCCAATTCGATGGTGGATTGCATCGTGCCGGCGACCGGCCCGAACGAACTGGAGCTGGTGCGGAGCCTTGGCATCGACGACAAAGCGCCGGTGACGCATGAGAACTTCCGCCAATGGGTGATCGAGGATGATTTCTGCGCGGGCCGCCCTGACTGGGACAAGGTTGGCGCGACCTTCACCGATGCGGTGCATGATTACGAGAAGATGAAAATCCGCATTTTGAACGCGGGGCATCAGGTTCTCGCGAATGCGGGGGAGCTGCTTTCGGTTCAGACGATTGACGGCTGCATGGCGCATCCGTTGATTGCAGCGCTGTTTCATAAGGTGCAGGCGGAAGAGATCACGCCCTATGTGAAAGCGGTGCCCGGGATGACGCCGGAAGCCTATGTCACGCAGACGGCGCGGCGCTTTGCGAACCCTGCCATTCGGGACACGACACGGCGGGTCGCGTTTGACGGATCGTCACGGCATACGGGCTTCTTGCTGCCGGTGCTGCGTGAGGCGATTGCTGCTGGCGGGCCGGTGGACGGGATTGCCTTGGTCGAGGCGCTTTGGGCGCGGATGTGCGAGGGCACCCGAGAGGACGGAACGGTCATTGCGCCGAATGATCCGGCTTGGACTGCATTAAATGCGGCGGTCAAAGCGGCGAAATCTGACCCGCAGGCGTGGTTGGAGCAGCGGGTCTATTATGGCGACCTCGCGGACCACCCCCAGTTCGGCGCATGTTTTGCCTATTGGCTGGCGAAGATCTGGGCGGAGGGGGTCGAGGCGACGCTGGAGGCTTACACCGCGCCGAGCTAGCCCCAGAGTGGCAGGCCGGAGAGCGCTGTCGCGGCGATGATCAGGTAGGCAGCTGTGCGATAGACGCGCTCGAAGCGGGGACGGAACAGCCAGTTGCCGATCATGCTGCCCGCGAAGGTAGGGATGATCAGCATAACGCCCCAGAGCACGGCTGTGAGTTGCAGCTCGCCGTAGAGCCAGAGCATCGGCAAAAGCACGACATCGGTGATCAACAGGAAGAGAAACGTGTTGGCGCGGATCACCGCTGCCGGGCGGGTGCTGGCCATGTAGAGCAGGATCACTGGCGGCCCGGGCAAGCCTGCGACCCCTTGCAGGAAGCCGGATGCGGTGCCGGTGCCATAGATCAGCGGAGGGGTCAGCGGCCCGCGATAGCGCAGGCCGGAGATCAGGAAGCCCAGCATCACAAGTGCAATGATCGATACGGCGTAGCGGAACACCTCGGGTGGGGCGATGGTCAGGATATAGAGGCCGACGGGCAGGGCGACGATCAGGCCCGTCACCAGCCGCATGAGATCGCGGCCCTCGCAATTGCGCATGGCGCGACGCACCAGCGGCAATGGCCCGACGAGGTCAAAGATGATGATCGTTGTGATCGCCTGATACGGGGTGAGGACTTGCCCAGCCAATGGCAGGTAGATCAGCGCAGAGCCGAAACCGGAAAACCCGCGCACCGTTGAGGCGAGGAAGGCCGCGAATGACAGCATGATGAAATCTGCGGTTTCCAGCCCAGCCAGCATCGGCGACTCTCCTTTTGCGGCGGACGTTAGCAGAAAGCGGGGAAAGAACAGCCCCTAAACAGAGGCGGTGGTGATCCTAGGTTTGGCAGGTGGCTTGTGCTAGCGTGTACACCGAATACGGAGGAAGAGGGACCATGCCAGAAAGTTTTGACGGAGGCTGCACCTGTGGCCATGTGCGCTACCAGATGCAGGATACGCCGATCACCGTGCATGGATGCCATTGCCGTTGGTGCCAGCGGCAATCGGGCAGCGCATTTGCGATCAACGCGGTAATCGAGAGTGATCGGGTCGTATTGCTGGCGGGTGCGGTGGAAGAGACGATGATCCCGTCGCCCGGTGGTAAGGGGCAGTTGATGGTCCGTTGCCCGAAATGCCAAGTCACGGTTTGGAGCCATTACTTCTTTGGCGGGTATCGGGAGGCCTTCAAGTTCATCAGGGTGGGGACGTTGGATGATCCTGACCGTTTCCCGCCGGACATCCATATTTACACCTCGACCAAGCAGCCGTGGGTGGTGCTGCCGCCTGACACGAATGTGCATGAGGAATACTACGGCGCGAAAGAGTACTTTTCGCCCGAGAGCTTGGAGCGGCGCGCGGCGGTTTTGAAAACCGCGACGCGGAATATGGAAGAGTGATAAGACACCGCCGCGCGCTTGCGCGCCCGACGGTGTTCATGTCGCACGGTGTTTAGAGGCCGAGCTTTGCCTTGACCAAAGCATCCACGGCGGCGGGGTTTGCCTTGCCGCCGGTTGCCTTCATCACCTGACCGACGAACCAGCCGGCCAGTTTGGGGTTTTGCTGCGCTTTTTCGACCTGTGCAGGGTTCGCGGCGATCACTTCATCGACGGCGGCTTCGATGGCGCCGGTATCGGTGACCTGCTTCATGCCGCGTTCTTCGACGATGGCTTCTGGATCACCGCCCTCGGTGTAGACGATCTCGAAAAGGTTTTTGGCGATCTTGCCGGAGATATCGCCCTTGGTGATCAGGCCGACGATCTTGCCGAGTTGCTCTGGCGAGACGGGCGAGTCCTCGATGCTGTGATCTTCTTTCTTCAGGCGGCCGAACAGCTCGTTGATCACCCAGTTGGCGGCGAGCTTGCCGTCGCGGCCCTCGGCAACTTTCTCGAAATAGGTGGCGTTGGCGACTTCGGCGGTCAGCACGCCTGCGTCATATTCCGAGAGGCCGAATTCGGTGACGAAGCGGGCTTTCTTCTCGTCTGGCAGTTCGGGGAGGGAGGCAGCGATGTCATCCACCCACGCCTGCTCGATCTCCAGTGGCAGGAGATCGGGGTCGGGGAAGTAGCGGTAATCGTGTGCCTCTTCCTTGGAGCGCATGGAGCGAGTCTCGTTCTTGTCGGGATCGTAGAGGCGGGTTTCCTGCACGACTTCCTTGCCGTCCTCCAGAAGCGCGATCTGGCGGCGGGCCTCGAAATCAATCGCCATCTGGATGAAGCGCATGGAGTTCATGTTCTTGATCTCGCAGCGGGTGCCGAGATGCGAGAAATCCTGCGTTTCTTGATACTTCTCGTAGTCACCCGGACGGCAGACGGAGACGTTCACATCGGCGCGGAGGTTGCCGTTTTGCATGTTGCCGTCGCAGGTGCCCAAGTAGCGCATGATCTGGCGCAGCTTGCCGACATAGGCTGCGGCCTCTTCGGGGCCGCGGATGTCGGGGCGGGAGACGATTTCCATCAGGGCGACGCCTGTGCGGTTGAGATCGACGAAGGACATATGCGGGTCCATGTCGTGGATCGACTTGCCGGCATCCTGTTCGAGGTGGATGCGCTCGATGCGGACGCGCCGCGCGATGCCCGGGGCCATATCGACGATGACTTCACCTTCGCCCACGATGGGGTGGTAGAGCTGGCTGATCTGGTAGCCCTGTGGAAGATCGGGGTAGAAGTAGTTCTTGCGGTCAAAGGCGGACCAGAGATTGATCTTAGCCTTCAGGCCCAAGCCGGTGCGGACGGCCTGAGCGACGCAGCCCTCGTTGATCACTGGCAACATGCCGGGCATGCCGGCATCGACGAATGCGACGTTGGAGTTTGGCTCGGCGCCGAAACGAGTGGAGGCACCGGAGAACAATTTGGCTTCGGTCGCGACCTGTGCGTGGACTTCGAGGCCGATGACAAGCTCCCAATCGCCGGTTGCGCCTGCGATGGTTTTCGGTTTCGGGGCTTCGTAGGTCAGATCGAGCATTGGCTGGACTATCTCCGCTAATCAGTCGTGGCCCTTGGGCAGAAAGGTGTCTCGCATTCTCTAGGCGAGAGGCGGCGGCGCTGCAAGTGGCGGATGTTTGCTCAGGCGTGGCGGAGAGCTGCCGAAACCAGCCGCCGCTGCGCGTGACGCTGGCGAGGGGGCGCGGTGCAGGTTAGGCGGCAAGAGGAACAATCGCGCGGAGCGGAGAATGAAGATATGGATTCGGGCAGTGGCGCTGGCTGCCGGTTTGGCGGGCTGCGCGACGGTGCAGGCGGGGGAAGAGCCTGTGGTGATGCGCTGGGATCACCGGCCCGAAGCGGCGGAATGGACAATGGCGACGCGCGGCGCGCTGGCCGATCATGGGGCGGCGCTGGTGGATTTGGTTCCGGAGGACATTGATACATGGTGCCCTGCCTACGAGACTGCGGATCGCGGAGCGCGGGAGTTGTTTTGGACGGGCCTGTTTTCGGCATTGGCCAAACATGAGAGCACATGGAACCCGCTTGCATCAGGCGGGGGCGGACGCTGGATCGGGTTGTTGCAGATCGCCCCGCCGACAGCGCGGCATTACGGTTGTGTGGCGCGTGACGCCGAGGCGCTGAAGGATGGCGCGGCGAACCTCTCGTGTGGGGTGCGGATCGCGGCGGTGACGGTTGCGCGGGACGGCATGGTGGGAACGGGACGCGCGGGGCTGGCAGCCGATTGGGCGCCGTTCCTTTCGGAGCGGAAGCGGGCGGATATGGTGGAATGGACCCGCGCGCAGCCCTATTGCCGGAAGTGAGTGACGGTATAGGTAGCGGCCCAGTCATCAGGGAGTCGTTCCAATGGGAAAGATGCGCCGTAAGGCCGATCTGCCGAGCAAGACCTGCGCGACCTGCGGGCGGTCCTTCGCGTGGCGGAAAAAATGGGCGAAGGTCTGGGACGAGGTGCGCTATTGCTCTGACCGGTGCCGTGGTCAGGCGCGGCCCCCGTCTTTTTCAAGGAAATCATGAAACAGCTGCGCCATACTGGTAAAATAGTTTTACCAATTTTGTTGCCTATCGGAAACTTGAGAGCTATTTAGCGGGCGACCGGCATGCGAATGTATGCCAGAGCATAATTGGAGGGACGCGACATGGTAAACCGCATCGACAAGAATGGCCTGCAAGTGGCTAAGGAACTGGCCCGTTTCGTGGACGAGCAAGCGCTGCCGGGGACGGATGTGTCGGCAGAGGCGTTCTGGTCCGGTTTTGCGGCGATGATCGGCGACTTGGCCCCGAAAAACAAAGCGTTCCTCGAAAAGCGCGAAGAATTGCAGAGCCAGATCGACGACTGGCATGTGCGCCATCGCAACCAGCCGCATGATCACGAAGCCTATAAGCGGTTCCTGAAGGACATCGGTTATCTGGTCGAGGAAGGCCCCGATTTCGAGATTGATACCGCGAATGTGGATCCTGAGATTGCCTCCGTTCCCGGGCCGCAGTTGGTGGTGCCGATCACCAATGCCCGCTACGCGCTGAACGCGGCGAATGCCCGTTGGGGCAGCCTTTATGACTGCCTATATGGCACAGACGCGATGGGCGCACCTGCGCCGAAGGGCGGTTATGACCGTGGGCACGGTGCGCGGGTTGTGGCGCGGGCGCGGGTGTTCCTTGACGAAGCGTTTCCGATCCAAGGCGCGAGCCATGCGGATGTGCACCGCTATTATGTTCAGGACGGGGCGCTGTTGGTGGATGATTGCCCGCTGGCGCAGCCGGAGAAGTTTGTCGGCTACAAAGGCAACCCGAAAGCGCCGGATGCGATCTTGCTGCGCAATCACGGGCTGCATGTGGAGCTGGTTTTCGACCGTGCGCACCCGATTGGCTGCCGCGACCAGGCCTTGCTCGCCGATGTGCAGATCGAAAGCGCCGTTTCGGCCATTATGGATTGCGAGGACTCGGTCGCCTGTGTGGATGCCGAGGACAAGGTGCAGGCTTATAGCAACTGGCTGGGCCTGATGCAGGGCAATCTGGAAGCGACGCTGCAGAAGGGTGGCAAGACCATTACACGCCGCCTGAACGATGACCGCCGTTACACCGCGCCGGATGGTGGCGAGTTGGTGCTGAAGGGGCGGGCGCTCCTGTGGGTGCGCAATGTGGGCCATCTGATGACCAACCCTGCGATCCTTGATGGGGATGGTAACGAGATCCCCGAGGGGCTGATGGATGCCGCGATCACCACGCTGATCGCCATTCACGACCTGAAGCGCGAAAGCGGTAATTCGGTACATGGCTCTGTCTACATCGTGAAGCCGAAGATGCATGGGCCTGAAGAAGTGGGCTTTGCCGACGAGATTTTCACCCGCGTCGAGAGCTTCCTCGGCCTGCCGCAGAACACCGTGAAGATCGGTGTGATGGACGAAGAGCGCCGTACCAGTGTGAACCTGAAGGAATGTATCCGCGCAGCGAAATCGCGTGTGGCTTTCATCAACACCGGTTTCCTCGACCGGACGGGCGACGAGATCCATACCAGCATGGAAGCAGGGCCGTTCAGCCGGAAGGACTTTATCAAGCGTAAGGCATGGATTGGTAGCTACGAGAACCAGAACGTGGATATCGGTCTTGAGTGCGGACTGTCCGGCAAGGCGCAGATCGGCAAAGGCATGTGGGCCATGCCTGACCTGATGGCCGCGATGATGGAGCAAAAGATCGAGCATCCGAAATCCGGTGCGAACTGTGCGTGGGTGCCGTCCCCCACCGCGGCGACGCTGCATGCGCTGCATTACCATAAGGTCGATGTGTTCGCGGTGCAGGAAAAGCTGAAAAAGGGCGGACGGCGTGCCTTTGTCGATACGTTGCTGGATATCCCGATGGCGAGCTACCGGAAGTGGTCGAAAGAACAGATCATCAAGGAAGTCGAGAACAACGCGCAGGGCATTCTGGGCTATGTGGTGCGCTGGATTGATCAGGGTGTTGGATGCTCCAAAGTGCCGGACATCAATGATGTGGGCCTGATGGAAGACCGCGCGACCTGCCGGATCAGCTCGCAGCACCTTGCCAACTGGCTGCATCATGGTGTGGTCAGCGAGAAGGAAGTCATGGCAGCAATGCAGAAGATGGCCGCTGTAGTTGACCGCCAGAACGAAGGCGATCCGCTCTATCAGCCGATGGCGCCTGAGTTTGACGGGATCGCGTTCCAAGCGGCATGTGATCTGGTGTTCAAAGGGCGCGAGCAGCCTTCGGGCTATACCGAGCCGGTGCTGCATCGCCGCCGGTTGGAGCTGAAAGCGGCAAACGCCAACTAAATAACAGACCCGCTGTCACGGTTGTGGCGGCGGGTTTTCTTTTCACGGGAGACTCAAATGGCGGAACTTTCACTCAACCGCGCACGGACAATCATTCGAAAGACGCTCGCCAAGGCGCGCGAAGAGGGCTTCAAGCCGCTTTCAGTCGTGGTGTTGGACACCGGCGGGCATATCAAAGCTTTTGAGCGTGAGGATGGTGCGGCGCCGGGCCGATTCGGGATCGCGCAAGGCAAGGCCTATGGCGCGATCATGCTGGGGATGGCAGGGCGTGCGCAGATGGCGCGGGCTGAGCAGCAAGCCTACTTCATGGCGGCGATGAATGGCGTCTATGGTGGGAAGGTTGTTCCGGTGCCGGGCGGGCTTTTGGTGCGTGACAAGGCGGGCAAGATCGTTGGCGCTGTCGGTGTGACGGGCGATACATCGGATAACGACGTGATCGCCGCCGTTGCGGGGATCGAGGCCGTGGGGCTGACCGCAGAAGAATAACGCCTGATTGTTTTGGGGTTGATTGAGGGCGCGGCTGAAGCTGCGCCCTTTTCTATTGCGAAGCTGGGGGATATGCTCGCCATAACAGTCAGAGATGGATGCATATTGTTATGACGCGACCTGTGGTCGGAGTGGTCGGGAATTTTACCCTCGTGCATGATCAATATCCGGCACAAGCTGCGGGTGAAATGGTTCTTGCCGCGATTGCGGATGTGACTGGCGCCCTGCCGCTGTTGGTGCCGGGGATGCCGAGTGCCGTCGATGTCGACGACCTGCTAGAGATATGTGACGGTATTTTCCTGCCGGGTGGTGGGCCGAATGTACACCCCGAGGAATATGGCGAGGCGGAAACCGAAGCGCACGGGGCATTTGACCGCTGCCGCGATGCCGTGGCCCTGCCGCTAGTGCGCAAGTGCGTGGCGCGGGGGCAGCCGGTTCTGGGGGTCTGCCGTGGTTTTCAAGAAATGAACGTTGCGATGGGTGGAACCCTATACCCCGAGATCCGCGATCTGCCGGGGCGGGATAATCACCGCATGCCGCCGGACGGGACGCTGGAAGAAAAGTTCGCGCTGCGTCATAGCGTGACCTTCACTGACGGTGGTGTTTTCCATCGGCTGATGGGCGCGCGGGAAGTGATGACGAACACACTGCACGGGCAGGGCATCAAGGATGCGGGCGAGCGGGTCATCATTGACGGCTACGCACCGGACGGAACGCCGGAGGCGATCTACATCAAGGACGCGCCGGGCTTTGCGCTGGGCGTGCAGTGGCATCCGGAATGGAACGCTTCCAATGATCCGGTGTCGCGCCCGCTTTTCGCCGCCTTTGGCGATGCAGTACACGCATGGGCCGCCGGGCGCTCACATCTTCGTCAGACGGCATAGGGTTGCTTGACCTTCCCCCTGCTGGAACCTCTAGCAGATCAAATACAGTGAGACAGGGAGAGCTTCGTGAAGCGGAATTCAGTGATCATGGGGGCAGTTGCTGCATTGGCGCTGGGCGGTGCAGCTTGGATAATGGTGGGCGGCGCAGATCAGGCGATTGCGCAGGAAAACGGCGCGGAGGGCGTGCCGCTGGTCGAGATCACATTGCCCGAGAGCCTGACCGCGAAACAGGAAATGGGCAAACGTGCGTTTGATGCTGTCTGCGCCGACTGCCATGGCGAGAATGCCACTGGCCGTTTGGGTATGGGCCCGCCGCTGGTGCACAAAATTTATGAGCCGAGCCATCATGGGGATATGGCGTTCCTGATGGCTGTCCAGCGGGGCGTGCGTGCGCATCACTGGCCGTTTGGCGACATGCCGCCGCAAAGCGGGCTTACGCCGTCGGATGTGGCGAATATCGTCGATTATGTTCGCGCGTTGCAGCGCGAGAACGGCATCGACTAACCGGCGCGGGAATTTGCGCTTGGGCGGCACGAGGCGGCAGATGTGCGCCACTATGGTGGCTACCTCACCGCCGCCTGTGTGCCGCTTTCACAGTATTAGACGCCGTAGAACAATACCGCCTTGTTAAACGGGGTTTCGCGCAGGCGCTGGCCGGTCAGATCGAAAATGGCGTTACCCAGTGCGGCTGGCGCGGGTGGTGTGGCGGGCTCCCCCACGCCGCCGAGATGGCGGTTGTTTTCGAGGATCGCGACCAACATCTTTGGCGCCGTGTGCATGCGCAGCGCGTCGTAATCGGGGAAGTTATACTGATCGGCTGCGCCGTCGGTGAAGGTGATCTCGCCCATCATCGCAGCGGAAAGGCCGAACAGCGCACCGCCGGTCATCTGTGCTTCGATATTGCGGCGGTCAAGCGCGGTGCCGACATCGCAGGCGATCCAGAGGTTGGCGATGCGGATGCGGCCGTTTTCTTCGACCACTTCGCAAACCTGCGCGACGGGTGTGCCGTAGCTGTAGCAGAAAGACACACCACGCCCTGTTCCGGCTGGTGTTTGGCCTGTCCAGCCGGACATCTCGGCCACTTTTTCAAGGACTTTGGCCGATGGCTCATGCTCGCGCCGGATCAGTTCGAGCCGGAATTGCAGAGGGTCGCGATCGGCCGCGTGGGCCATTTCGTCGATGAAGGTATCAAAGAAGAAACCGTTCATCGAGGCACCCACCGAGCGCCAATAGCCGACGGGAATATCCGTTGGGGCAAGGTAGCCCGAATAGCGGAAGTTGGGGATCCCGTAGGGTTGGTCAAAGCCGCCGGAGACATGCTCTCGGTCGGGGCCGGGTGTCTCGCTGCCGGCCATCTTCTCGGTGGAGGCTTTCATGACCGAATGGCCGGAGACTTTGGCATCAAGCGCGGTTGCTTGACCGTCTTTCACGCGACCTCGGAAACGGGCGATGGCGGCGGGGCGGTAGAAATCGTGCCGCATATCCTCTTCGCGGGTCCAAGTGACATTGATGGGTGTGTTCGGCACGGCTTGCGCAATGCGCGCGGCCAGAACGGAGAAATCCGTCTCACCGCGCCGACCGAAGCCACCGCCCATGATCGGTGTTTCGACGGTGACATTTTCGGCGGCGATGCCGAGCGCCTCGGCGACCTTGTCGCGTGTCAGGGTGGGGGATTGGTTGCCAACCCATAGTTCAATGTTGCCATTGGAGGCACGCGCGGTCGCGGTCATTGGTTCCATCGTTGCGTGCGCCAGCCAAGGGATGCGGTACTCGGCCGTAATCTCGGTGCCGTCGGTCACGCTATCTACATCGCCTTCGTCGCGGGGCGTTGCATTTGGGGTGCCGGTGTCAAGCTGTGCGGCGATCACATCGAAAAGCGCCTCGTTGGTGGCAGGGCGCGGGGACGGCCCCCAAGTTATGTCGACCGCTTCGGCGGCGCGGAAGGCGAGCCAAGTGTTGGTCGCCACAACGGCGATGCCGTCGCCGAGGTCTATGATCGCTTCAACGCCGGGCATGGGGCGGGCGGCACTGTCATCATAGCTTGCCATACCACCACCATTCGGCGCCATCCGGACGGTGGCGAAGCGCATTCCCTCCATCCGTGTGTCGATGCCGAAGCGGGCGGTGCCGGTGACTTTGCCGAGCATGTCGACGCGCGGCATGTCTTTGCCGAGGTACTTCCATTCGGAGGGGTCACGGAGCACCACGCGGGGCGGGGTGATCGCGGCGGCTTCCTCGGCAAGTTCGGCGTAGGAAAGGGCTGTGCCATCGCGGGCGATGACGTTGCCATTCTCGGTTGTGAGGTCATCGACGGACATATCAAGCCGCGCGGCAGCCGCGAGCTTGAGGGTTTCGCGGGCTGTGGCACCGGCTTCGCGCATCCGAACAAAGCCATCCTTCATTGATGTGGAGCCGCCAGTGAGTTGCAGGCCCACGAGCTTCGCGATTTCGCCAACTTGGGTGCGCAAACCGTTACGGAAATCGCCGACCTCGTAATCGAGGAAGGGCAAGCCAAGGCCAAACAGCGCGGAGTTGAAGTAGGCTTTGGCAGGAGGGCCATGCAGGACGGTGATATCTTCCCATGCGACGTCGAGCTCTTCAGCAATCAGTGCAGCCCAAGTTGTATGGACACCTTGGCCCATTTCAGCTTTCGGGGCGATGAGGTTGACGCCGTCCTTGTTGATCACAACGAAGGGGTTCAGCACGGCCTCGCCCGCGGAGGAGGTGAGCGGGTTCGGTGCTGGCTTCTTGACCTGATAGACGCCAAAGGCGACGCCGCCAGCGACGGCGACCGACCCGATCAGGAAGCTACGGCGGGCGATTTTTCCGATTTTGGACATCTCAGTTCTCCGCGATCTTGGCAGCGGCGGTGTGGATTGCCGCGCGGATACGGGGGTAGGTGCCGCAGCGGCAGAGATTTCCCTCCATCGCATCGTCAATATCTGCGTCGGTCGGGGACGGGTTCCGCGCGAGCAGATCGGCGGCTTGCATGATTTGGCCGGATTGGCAGTAGCCGCATTGGGCCACCTGATGGTCGATCCAAGCCTGCTGAAGTGCGGAAAGGGCATCGGGGGTGCCGTGACCTTCGATCGTGGTGACCGGCCCCCAGACATCGGCCAGAGTGACCTGACAGGAGCGCACGGCTTCGCCGTCGATATGGACTGTGCAAGCGCCGCAGGCGGCGACGCCGCAGCCGAACTTGGTGCCAGTTAGGCCGATTTCGTCCCGCAAAACCCAAAGGAGGGGGACATCATCGGGGAGATCTAACTGGTAATCGGTGCCATTGACAGAAAGGGGAGTGGACATTGCTGCCTCCGGTTTTTATTTGTTGCCTCGAATGCGTGACGTTACCGCAAAGATGGGGCTTTTGATTGCAGAGGCAAGAGGTTGAAGGCGTTTCGTGGCGTCATGAAAAGCGCAGGTTCGGGGTGACAAAGTACACGAAGGCGGGCAGGGTGGGGTTATGAAAATGATCGACCTTCCGCCGCTCTGGACCTTACTGTTTGCTGTACTGGCATACGGGTTGGCGCGGATTGACCCTTGGAACTTATCGCTGGCGCATCCGGTAACGCAATTTCTTGCAGGTATCCTGATCGGTGGCGGGGTTCTGTTGATGTTGCTGGCAGCAGCCGAGATGCGCCGCCAACGCACGACGATCATTCCGCACAGGGAGGCGGACAGGCTGGTGCAAAGCGGGATCTTCCGGCGGAGCCGCAATCCGATCTATCTGGGCGATGTTCTGCTTTTGGCAGGGGTTATCTTGTGGATGGATGCGGTGTTGGGGCTGGTTCTCGTGCCTGTTTTGGCGTGGGTTCTGGAACGGCGTTTCATCATTCCCGAAGAGGACCGTTTGCGCAGGAAGTTCCGCGCTGATTTTGCCCGATACTGCGAAAAGGCTCGCCGCTGGCTGTGATCTGGTGTGGCCAGTCGCGCGCCAAAGTCGCTGTTAGCGCACAAAGTGTCGAAAATTGGTTTTTCGTTGCTTGAGAAACTTTGTTGCGCGCGATAGTGAAAGGGCGACAGGACAATCAACCAAAGGGGACAGTCCGTGAAAATCGGCGCACCAAAGGAAACATTCGCTGGTGAGAACAGGGTCGCGATGACCCCTGCCTCGGCCAAGGAATTGCAGAAGCTCGGCTACGAATGCGTGATCGAGACAAAGGCGGGGGAAGCTGCTGGGTTTACCGACGCGGCCTACAAGGAGGCTGGCGTCGAGGTGGTGAAGACCGGCGCGGCGCTGTTCAAGGCCGTAGACATCATTGCGAAGGTGCGTCCGCCATCGGAGACGGAAGCCAAGCGTCTGACGAAGGGTCAGACTTTGATTTCGTTTTTCTATCCTGCGTCGAACGAGGCGCTGATGGAGTTGGCGCGTTCGAAGGGCGCGAGCGTGATTGCGATGGACATGGTGCCGCGCATCAGCCGCGCGCAGAAAATGGATGCGCTGTCCTCGATGGCGAATATCGCGGGCTATCGCGCGGTGATCGAGGCGGGCAACAACTTTGGCCGGTTCTTCACCGGGCAGGTGACGGCGGCGGGTAAGGTGCCGCCGGCGAAAGTGCTGATCGTGGGGGCTGGTGTGGCGGGTCTGGCGGCGATCGGGACATCGACCTCGCTGGGCGCGATGACCTATGCCTTCGACGTGCGGCCGGAAGTGGCCGAGCAGGTGGAATCGATGGGCGCTGAGTTTGTCTATCTCGATTTCGAGGAAGAACAGCAGGATGGATCTGCCAGCGGCGGCTATGCCTCTGTTTCCTCGCCGGAATTCCGTGAGGCGCAGCTGGCGAAGTTCCGCGAGTTGGCCCCTGAAATGGATATCGTCATCACCACCGCGCTGATCCCGAACCGCGAGGCGCCGGAGCTGTGGACCGAGGATATGGTGCAGGCGATGAAGCCGGGTTCGGTGATCGTCGATCTGGCGGCGGAGCGGGGCGGCAACTGCAAGCTGACCAAGGCCGACGAGCGGATCGTGACCGATAACGGCGTGATCATCATCGGCTATACCGACTTCCCCAGCCGGATGGCGCAGCAGGCCTCGACGCTCTATGCGACGAACATCCGCCATATGATGACGGACCTGACGCCCGAGAAGGACGGCACGCCGAACCACAATATGGACGATGACGTGATCCGTGGGGCCACGATCACCCATGAGGGGGAGATCACCTTCCCGCCGCCACCGCCGAAGGTGCAGGCGATTGCGGCTGCTCCGAAGAAGGAAGCGGCCAAGGAGCTGACTCCGGAGGAGAAGCGCGCGGCGGAAGCTGCGGCCTTCAAGGCGCAGACCAAGAACCAGGTGACGCTGCTGGCCATCGGCGCGGCGCTGATCCTTGGCGTGGGGCTGATCCCTAATATGCCGGCGAGCTTCATGCAGCACTTCATCGTGTTCGTTCTGTCGGTGTTCATCGGCTTCCAGGTGATCTGGAACGTTGCGCATTCGCTGCACACACCGCTGATGGCGGTGACGAACGCGATCTCGTCGATCATCATTCTGGGCGCCTTGATCCAGATCGGATCGGGCGGGTTCCTCGTGATCCTGCTGGCGGCCATCTCGGTCTTTATGGCGGGTATCAACATCTTTGGTGGCTTCCTTGTCACCCGGCGCATGCTCGCCATGTTCCAGAAATCTTAAGGGGGAGCCAGAACAATGGAAAATTCGTTTACCATGGCAGCCTATGTCGTTGCCGGTGTTCTGTTCATCCTCTCGCTGGGGGGATTGTCTGGGCAGGAAAGCGCGAAACGCGCGGTGTGGTACGGCATCGTGGGGATGGCGATTGCGGTCTTTGCGACGCTGGTTGGACCGGGGGCGGGGCTGTGGCTTCTGTCGCTGGTGCTGATCGCGGCGGGTGGCCTGATCGGCTATTATGTGGCGATGCGGGTGCAGATGACCGAGATGCCGCAGCTGGTGGCGGCGATGCACTCGCTGGTGGGCCTTGCGGCGGTGTTCGTGGGCTTCAACGCCGAGATGACGATCAACCTCGTTGAAGCGGCGAAGGCTGCGGGCGAGGGCGTTGAGGGCGCATTTGCGCTGTTGGTCGCCAAGAAAGAGCCGATTGAGATCGCGATCCTGAAGATCGAGTTGTCGCTGGGCATCTGGATCGGTGCTGTGACCTTCACCGGCTCGGTGATTGCCTATGGCAAGCTGGCGGGCAAGGTGAACTCGGCTGCGACAAAGCTGCCGGGCGGGCATTTGTTGAATGCGGCGGCGGCTTTGCTCTCGGTCGTGTGCCTTGTGTGGTATCTGAACGCGGGCGCGATGCTGCCCCTGTTGATCCTGACGGCGGCGGCGCTGTTCATCGGCTATCACCTGATCATGGGGATCGGCGGCGCGGACATGCCGGTGGTTGTGTCGATGCTGAACTCCTATTCGGGGTGGGCCGCGGCGGCGATTGGCTTCAGCCTTGGCAACGACCTGCTGATCGTTGTGGGTGCCTTGGTCGGTTCGTCGGGCGCGATCCTCAGCTACATCATGTGTAAGGCGATGAACCGCTCGTTCATCAGCGTGATCCTCGGGGGCTTTGGCGGCGCTGCGGGGCCGGCGATGGAGGTCGAGGGTGAGCAGATCGCGATCGAGGCGGATGGTGTGGCGCAGGCTCTGGACGAGGCCGACAGCGTGATCATCATCCCGGGCTACGGTATGGCGGTGGCGCAGGCGCAACAGAACGTGGCGGAACTGACCCGCCGCCTGCGGGCCAAGGGCAAGAACGTGCGCTTTGCCATTCACCCCGTTGCGGGGCGCTTGCCGGGGCATATGAACGTGCTCCTGGCGGAAGCGAAGGTGCCCTATGACATCGTGATGGAGATGGACGAGATCAACGAGGACTTCCCTGAAACGGACGTGGCCATCGTGATCGGCTCCAACGACATCGTGAACCCTGCGGCACAAGAAGATCCGAACAGCCCCATCGCGGGTATGCCGGTGCCGGAATGCTGGAAGGCCAAGCAGGTGTTCGTCTCCAAGCGTGGACAGGGCACGGGCTATTCGGGCATCGAGAACCCGCTCTTCTACAAAGAAAACACGCGCATGTTCTACGGCGATGCCAAAGCAAGCCTCGATACCCTGCTGACAAAGATCAGTTAACGGGCAGGCAGATTGGATTTGAGAAACCCCCGCTTCGGCGGGGGTTTTTGTTTGCCATGACGGGATGGGCTGCTGAAGTTCTTGATTTGTGGTGTGCGATGTTCGACCCTCGCAGCCATTGATGGCGATTATGGCGAATTGCATTTTGACTGATGATTATGCGCCATAGGCCAATGACCGTGGCGACACGGTTTTGTGTTCTCACTATGGCCAGTCGAACTCGGGAGTGGCGCCTTCGGGGCCGGTTATCGATGTGCGAACTCAATGGGATGATAAGGTTCTCACTTTCGATGATGTGTTTCGTGAAACTGTTGGCGGCACGGGGGGGGTGGGGCATCCGCCTGTTACCAAAGAGGAGCGGCTTATACCCGCACGGGATGAGGCGACGGGCGTGCAATCCATTGTCCGGGCTACTGGGTAGGCTTTCTTACAACGTTGCGAAGGCGTGCGGCCGGATGTGCTGGTGCGGACTGCGGGCATCGGTGGGCAGGGCTTTGTAGATAAGAACGGTATTTACCGCTACGCCTTAAATGGCGAGAAATCGCATGTGTATGTGAACCTTATCGCGGCGATCCAACATGGGGCGGCGCTGTCATACGCCCGTGGGAGGCCTGCATCGAAGATATTCATTGCGTTCAGTCATGGTGAGAATGACCGGGCGATGAGTGGCGCGGCATATGAAGAACATCTGCTGGCGCTGATGGCGGACATTGAAGCCGATCTTTCAGAGTTGGACCTTCCCATTCACTGGTTCCTTGATCAGCCCGCAGGAACGGGTGCGCCGGAGACGGGTAACAACTGGCCTAATCGGTTGGCGGTGCGCGCGCTTTGTGACCGCCGTATCGATTGCACCTTTGTCGGGCCTCGCTACCAATTTCCGTTCTACACTCATGAGGATGGTTTTCAGGATCCGATCCATACTAGCAGCTTGGGAAAGGTGTTGCTGGGCGAGGTCTTTGGCAGTGCGATGGCGGCGGTGTACCGAGGGGACGAGTGGAAGCCGGTTGCGGTGACATCCGCGCAGCGGGATGCGCAGCAGATCATGTTGCAATTCTCTGGCCCTGTGATGCTCGTGCCGGAAATCCTGCCGCGCCAGCCGGAAGAGGTGGGGATTTTGCACGGGTTCTATGCGTCCAGAACCCGCGTCACGCGGGTGTCTGTCCCTGGACCTGATCGGGTCTTGGTGGAGACAGAAGACCCTGCGCGGGAGATCTGCTACGCCTTTCGTGGTAGCGACAAAATCATCCGCAACGGGACGGTGGATCACGCCGATGCCTACGCGCTGGGGCGGGGTGATTTGGTAGAAGCGGACGCGTTTGACAGTTTGCTGCTCCCCGGAACAGTGCAGCATAAATTCGTTGCTGGATTTCAGGTGATTTTTGACGCTGACGGACGCCCAAAAACGGGGTGAAAGAAGGTATAATTTGATCATTTTATAGTGGAAAACGGGGGTTTTTGCCGATTTTTGCGGAAATTTTTGGAAATCAAAAAATTTCTCTTGAAACGACTCAGCAAAAGCGACAAATGCCCGCGCACAGACGCCAACGCACGCACCTCTGGCCACGATCGGGCGCATCTCCCGACACGCGTTTACGCAGCGACGGTAACGTCTCCCTTGGAAGTGAGCGGTCATAGATGGCCGGGTCTATAGGAGATGACCATGACGATGCATTTTGCGGGGGCGTCCGCCTCCGAAGCTATTGTAAATCCCTCTCGCCTCGATCAGTTCGTCGCGGAAACTGTATTTGACCGGCCGACGCTGGTGATTGATGTGGACCGTGTCGAGCAACAGTATCATGCGCTGAAGGCGGGTTTGGGCCGTGCCGACATTCACTACGCGGTGAAGGCCAACCCTGCGCGGGACATCATTGCGCGGCTGGTGGCGCTGGGGTCGCATTTCGATGCGGCGTCGCGCGCCGAGATCGAGCTGTGCCTGAGCCAAGGCGCGAAGCCGGAGCACATCTCCTTCGGCAACACCATCAAGCGGCCCTCCGACATCGCCTTTGCATGGAACGCGGGGATCGGCATCTTTGCGGCTGATGCCGAGGAAGAGCTGGAAAAGATCGCCGAAAATGCGCCTGGTGCGCAGGTCTATATTCGCCTGATCGTTGAGGTGAGCGAGGCCGACTGGCCGTTGACCCGCAAGTTCGGCTGTGACCGTGATACCGCGATCCGTTTGCTGGCTTACGCGAAGGCGTTGGGCCTCGATCCGGTTGGTTTCTCGTTCCATGTGGGCAGCCAGACGCGGCAGGCCGCGATGTGGGGACCAGCGCTGGATAGGCTGGCTGCGATCTGGCACGCCGCCAAAGCGGAAGGGCATGCGCTGCGCCTGCTGAACATCGGTGGTGGCTTTCCGGCCTTCTATGATGAAGAGATCGAAGCGCCAACGGCCTATGCTGCTGGTGTGATGGATATGGTTCTCGCGCGGTTTGGTGATGTGGAAACCATCATGGCCGAGCCGGGCCGTGGCCTGGTGGCCGAGGCGGGTGTGATCGTATCGGAAGTGATGTTGGTCAGCCGTAAATCGGACCGCGACCTGCACCGCTGGGTCTATCTCGATATTGGCCGTTTCTCTGGCTTGGCGGAAACCGAGGGCGAGGCGATCCGTTACCATTTTGAGACAGCGAAAGACGCAGACCCGATGGGGCCGTGCATCGTGGCGGGGCCGTCGTGCGACAGCGCGGATGTGCTTTACGAGAAACGTCCGATGCCGCTGCCGCTGACGCTTAAGGCAGGCGATCGGGTGCTGATCCGCAATACTGGTGCCTATACCTCGACCTATTCTTCGGTTTGTTTCAATGGCTTCCCGCCGCTGGACGTTGTGACGATCTAAGACCTGCCAACAAGATAGAGAAGAGAGCGCCCGGCGGTGGAGACACGCGCCGGGCGTTTTCGTTTGCACAGCGCTCTGCGGGTATCGTATGCAATGGTGTGCAGATAACTTATTGATAATGAACAATTTTATTGTAGACTTGGGGGAATTTCTCGCTACGGTTCGGGAAAAGTGCTATGGCTGAGAGATTATGGCGAAAATTGAAGATCATCCGCTTCGCTATGCGCTGGCCAATGAGCTGCATGCGCGGCCTTTCCCATCGGTCGAGGCGCCAGGGCGGGCGGCGTATCTCGCCCTAAAGCCCGCGCATAATGCAGCGGGGCGGGACCGTGACGCGGAGCGTGCGCACCTGATTGACTTGCTGGACAGGTTCGGCGCACCCCATCCGCAGCCGGATGCCACGCATTATTTCGGCCAGATCGGGCGGCATGTGCTGAAATGGGAAAGCCATACGGAATTTGTGACTTACACCATTTTTGGTGAGGGCATCGCTGAGCGGCCATTTGATGCCGCGACTTTCGCGCTCTTTCCGCAAGACTGGCTGGACGTGGCGCCTGGGACGCGCATGACTTCTGCGTTGATCCGCGTTGAACAGGTAGAAGGCGATGAGGGGATCATTGACAAAGTGCGCGATTGGTTCGTGCCAGAAAGCCTCGCCATTAGCCGGATGCTGGATGACGATCTGGTGGTGGCTGCCGATTTTCGTATTGATGAGGCAGGGCATATGCGGTTCGCGCTGTTTGCCCGCCCCACCACTGGCGCGCGCAGAATCGGACGGGTGGTGCAGCGGCTCTGCGAGATCGAGACTTACAAGGCGATGTCGATGCTGGGGCTTGCGAAGGCGCGCGAGTTGGGCGCGCAGATGGGCCTGCTGGAAAAGCAGCTTTCGGCACTCGTCGCGGATATGTCGGGGCCGATGACAAGCCCAAGTGAGACGCTGCATTCCTTGTTGGAAATCTCATCGGCGCTGGAACATATCGTTGCGAAATCGAGCTTTCGGTTCGGCGCGACGGTCGCTTATGAGACGATTGTGAACCAGCGGATTGAAGTGCTGAGGGAGGAGCGTTTTCACGGACGCCAGACGTTTGCTGAATTCATGATGCGGCGGTTTGATCCGGCGATGCGGACAGTCAAATCCACCGAGGCGCGGCTGGAAAAGATGGCGGCGCGGGCGATCCGTGCGAGCGAGTTGTTGCGGACGCGGGTGGATGTGGAACGCTCTGCGCAAAATCAGGATTTGCTAAAGTCGATGGACCGGCGGGCGGATATGCAACTGCGCTTGCAGCGCACTGTCGAGGGGCTATCGGTGGTGGCGATAAGCTATTACGGGGTCGGTTTGGCGATGTATCTTCTCGGGCCGTTGGAGAAGCTATTTTGCGTTCCGAAGCCCTTTGTTGCGGCGGCGGTGACGCCGGTGGTGATCGCGGGCGTGTGGCTGATGATTCAGCGGATCCACAAGAAAATGCATTGACGCCGCGCTGGCTTGCGCTGGCGGGAATGCGGGATAGGCTGCGCTGAAACAACAAGCGGAGCGGCAATGCGATTCCCCATCAATGATCAGACACCAGTGACGCATAGGGCCACGCTCCCAGAGGCGGCAGATGTGGTGGTGATCGGTGGCGGGATTGCAGGTGTCTCGGCGGCGATCTTCGCGGCCGAGCAAGGGCTACGGGTCGTGCTGTTGGAGAAGGGGCGGATTGCGGGCGAGCAATCGAGCCGCAACTGGGGCTGGATCCGCGCGCAGGGGCGGGATGCGGCGGAAATTCCTGTGATGCTGGAAGCGGTTGGCCATTGGCGGCAGTGGGATGCAGCGCTTGATGGCGCGACGGGGTTGCAGCAGACGGGTGTTTGCTATCTGGCTGAAGACGATGCCACTGTCGCGAAATATGCCGAATGGCTCCCGAACGCGCAGGCGCATGGCATGAGTACGCGCATCCTTTCGGCTAGAGAGGCTGCAGACCTGCTGCCGGGCAACCGGAACGCCTATCGCGGGGCGTTGTGGACACCAGATGACATGCGGGCCGAGCCGTGGCTGGCGGTGCCCGCGCTGGCGCGGATAGCGGTGGAAAAAGGCGCGTTGATCCGTGAGGGCTGCGCGGTGCGTGGGCTGGATATCGCGGCTGGGCGTGTAAGCGGTGTGATCACCGAAAGCGGGACCATTCGCGCGGATGCGGTGATCCTCGCTGGCGGAGCGTGGTCGTCGCTTTTGTTGCGGCGGCACGGGGTTTCCATCCCGCAGCTTTCGGTAAGGTGCACGGTCACGGCAACGGGGCCAATGCCGGAGATTTTCACCGGCGGGGCGGTCGATTCAAAACTGGCCTTCCGGCGCCGCATGGACGGCGGCTACAGCCTTGCGCCAGCGGGGTATCATGAGCTGTATATCGGTCCAGATGCATTTCGGGCGTTCAGGGGGTATCTGCCGCAGCTTTGGGCGGACCCGATGGGAACGGTTTATCGCCCGCGCGCGCCGCGCGGTTTCCCCGATGGGTGGGGCACGTCGCGTCGATGGGCGCTGGATGGGGAGAGCCCTTTCGAGCGGATGCGGATTCTGGAACCTGCGCCGAATGAGGCGAAGGTGGCCGAGATCAAACGACGGTTCGAGGCAGCATATCCCGAATTGGGGCCGGTGCCGATTGCGGCCAGTTGGGCAGGGATGATCGACACCATGCCGGACGTCGTGCCGGTGGTGGATACGATCTCTGATCTGCCGGGGCTGACGGTTGTGACGGGGATGAGCGGGCATGGGTTCGGGATCGGGCCGGCCTTCGGGCGGATCGCGGTGGCGATGGCGACCGGCGGAGAGGTAGGCCATGATATGAGCCGATTCCGCTACGGGCGGTTCCATGACGGGACGCGGCTCGTTCCGGGGCCGAACCTGTAGCCCATTGCACCCGCCGCCAATGGGCATAGATTGCAGGCAGGCTCGCACGGTTGGTGCGGGGCGACATGACATCTGACAGATCGAGGACTGGATATGCCCATCAAGAACCGCTTTGCCGAACTGATGCCCGATATCACGGAATGGCGAAGAGACATTCATTCCCATCCCGAGATCCTTTTCGAGACACATCGGACGGCGGCGCTGGTGGCTGAAAAGCTGCGCGCCTTTGGTGTGGATGAGGTGACCGAGGGGATCGGACGCACGGGTGTCGTTGGGGTGATAAAGGGCAAGGAATCCGGCTCTGGCCGCGTGATTGGCTTGCGGGCGGATATGGATGCGCTGCCGATCGAGGAGGCGACGGGGTTGCCCTATGCCTCCAAGACCCAAAAGGCGATGCACGCCTGCGGCCATGACGGGCACACGGCGATGCTGCTCGGTGCGGCGCAGTATCTGGCGGAGACGCGGAATTTTGACGGGACGGTCGTGGTGATCTTCCAGCCAGCCGAAGAGGGCGGCGGCGGTGGGCGCGAGATGTGTGAAGACGGGCTGATGGCTCGGTGGGGCATTCAGGAAGTTTACGGGATGCACAATTGGCCCGGTGTCCCGATGGGCAGCTTTGCGATCCGGCCGGGGCCGTTTTTTGCCAGCACGGATCAGTTCGAAATCACGGTAAAGGGTAAGGGCGGGCATGCCGCGAAACCGCATGAGACGATTGACGCGAACCTTGTTGCGGCGCAGATCGTGGTCGCGCTGCAGAGCATTGCCAGCCGCAATGCCGATCCGGTGGAGCAGGTTGTCGTGTCTGTGACCTCTATGGAAAGTTCATCAAAGGCGTTTAACGTGATCCCGCCGCGCCACGCGATGAAGGGCACTGTGCGGACGCTTTCGCCCGAGATTAGGGCGATGGCGGAGCGGCGGCTGACGACGATCGTGCATTCGGTGGCCGAGGCCTTTGGCGCGGAGGCGGAACTGAAATACCATCGCGGCTATCCGGTGATGGTCAACCACGATGAACAGACGGAATTCGCCGCCGAGGTTGCGCGAGCGGTTTCGGGTGATTGCGCGGAAGCGCCGCTCGTGATGGGGGGCGAGGATTTTGCCTATATGCTGGAAGAGCGCCCGGGTGCCTATATCCTTGTGGGCAATGGCGATACGGCGCCGGTGCATCATCCTGAATACAACTTCAACGATGAGGCGATACCAGCAGGGTGCAGCTGGTGGGCGGAGATTGCCGAACGGCGGATGCCGTTGCGCTAGGCGCGATGATTAGCCGCCTGTGTGGCTCATGTGGCGGCTGACGCGACCGGCGACATCCTGACGAGAGTAATCGAAGTCATGACCGCGCGGTTTCAGCGAAATGGCCGCGCGGATGGCGTCTTCAAGAACTGCCTCATCCTGTGAGGCGCGCAGCGGTTTGCGCAGGTCGGAATGGCCCTCTTGCCCAAGGCAGGTGTAAATCTCGCCTGTGCAGGTGATCCGCACGCGGTTGCAGCTTTCGCAGAAATTATGCGTGAGCGGCGTGATGAAGCCGATCTTCTGGCCGGTTTCTTCGAGCCGGACGTAGCGGGCGGGGCCGCCGGTGCGCTCTGCCAGATCGGTTAGGGTGTATTGTTCGGCGAGGCGCGCGCGGAGGTCGCTCAGAGCCCAGTATTGGCCGAGGCGGTCCTCATTGCCGATATCGCCCATCGGCATAACCTCGATGAACGTGAGGTCCATATCGCGGGAGGCGCACCATTCAGCGAGGGTGAACAGCTCGTCTTCGTTGAAGCCTTTGAGAGCGACGGTGTTGATCTTCACGCGCAGACCAGCGCGCTGGGCGGCATCGATGCCACGCAGAACTTGTGGCAGGCGACCCCAGCGGGTGATATCCGCGAATTTTTGCTCGTCCAGCGTATCAAGCGAGACATTCACGCGGCGCACGCCAGCGGCATAGAGCTGATCTGCGAAGCGTTCTAGCTGGCTGCCATTGGTGGTGAGGGTCAGCTCTTTTAGCGCGCCGCTTTCAAGATGGCGCGACATGCCGTCGAAGAATGTGAGAATATCGCGGCGGACGAGCGGCTCGCCGCCGGTGATGCGCAACTTCTCCACTCCGAGGCCAATGAAGGCGGAGCAGAGGCGATCGAGTTCCTCAAGCGTCAGAAGTTCCTTCTTGGGAAGGAAAGTCATGTTCTCCGACATGCAATAGACGCAGCGGAAATCGCAGCGGTCTGTGACCGAGAGGCGCAGGTAGTTGATTGCGCGCTGAAAGGGATCGACGAGAGGCTGTGTCATAAGTGAAAGCTAGGTCGTGTGCGGTTCAGCCGCAAGTCAAATGACCGAGATTGTTGCGTCTTGGGGCGCTGCTGGCATAGCCTTGGTATATGACTCGCGTTTCATTATATCTCGGGCTTGCGTCCATGGTCATTTTGTCCGGTTGTGCTGCATTGCCGGGCCGGTTTTCGGGACTTTTTGGCGGAGGGGGCGATGGGCTCCTCCCTGCGCCGGAAGCGGTCAGCGAGCAGACGCTGGATGATTCCCCGCCGCCGCCGCCACCGGAGGGGGCGAGCACCGTCGAGGAATTCGACACCACAGATGATGCCGATCGCGCGGCCGCGCTGGCGGTGGAGAGCGGCAATAGCGGATCGCTTGGTGTGACGACCGTGACCTTGGGCGATATCGCGCAGGCGGGGATTTGGCTGCGGACGCCTTTGGTGACTGAGTTGCAGATGGGGCGCGCCGAGGCAGGCGGTGAGAGCATCAACCTCGAATTGCGCCCGAGCGGGGGCGACGTCGGATCAGGCAGCCAGATGAGCCTTGCCGCGATGCGGCTTTTGGGGCTGTCACTGACGGATGTTGTCGAAGTCGCTGTTTTTGCGAATTAGGCGGGGAGGTGGCGCGCGGCCTCTATTCGCGCGAAGGGTTTCATTGTGTCACCATGCTCAGCGAGGAAAGCGCGCACGCGGTCCGGATCGCGCCGCGACAGATCGCGCACCCACCAGCCAATTGCCTTTTGGATGAACCAACGCCGATCGGGGACGTAGCTGGCGGCCCAGCCGAGCACCTCTTCGCGGATCGCGAGGTCCGCGGGCTTTGGGTGGGGCATCTTGGTCCAAGGCAAGGTCATGACAAGCGCCGCGCGGCGGGTCCAGAGGTGATCTGATGTCGTCCAGTCGCGGAGGGTGGCGATCCGCGTCGGATCAGCCACGAGGCGGCGCTGGCCGGCCATGCTGGCGTGATCTGCAATGGCCCAACTATCGAAATCGGGCACCCAAGAGCAGATCAGCTCCCATGCGGCGGAATCATCGGGGCGGATGCGGGCTTGAATGAGCAGTTTGGCAGCGGCGACGCGGGCCTCATAGATGTCGCTCTGCCAAAGCCCGTCTGCGAGAGCGAGGCGGGTGGGGAGGTCCACCGCTGCACGCCATTCCTTTGACAGCGCGTCGATCTGGGGTGTGGACAGCCCGAGGTAGCGGCGAGGAACCTTGTGATAGGCGGCCATTTCCGCCGCTTTTTGCGGGTTTTCCTGTGCTTCGAGCGCGGCAATGGCGGCTTCAGGTGTCATTCCACCGTGACCGATTTCGCCAGATTGCGCGGCTGGTCGACATCGGTGCCTTTGACCACAGCAGTATGATAGGCCAAGAGCTGCGCGGGGATGGCGTAGAGGATAGGCGCGAGGAATGGATCGACCTGCGGCATGATGATTGTGTTCCACACGCCCTCGCCAGCGGTTTCGGCCCCTTTGCTATCAGTGACGAGGAGCACCTTGCCGCCGCGTGCCATGACCTCTTGCATGTTCGAGACTGTCTTGTCGAAAAGTGCATCCGTCGGGGCCATGACGATCACGGGCACTTTCTTGTCGATCAGGGCGATAGGGCCGTGTTTCAGCTCGCCAGACGCGTAGGCTTCGGCGTGGATGTAGCTGATTTCCTTGAGTTTCAGCGCACCCTCATGGGCGAGCGGATACATCGCGCCGCGCCCTAGGAAGAGGATGTCGCGGGCCTCTGACAACTTGCGGGCACTTTCCGCGCAGGCCTCTTCGGTGCCGAGTGCGTGGTTGAAGAGGCCGGGAAGGGCTTTGAGAGATGCGGTTTTCGCGGCTGCTTCGGCAGCGGTCAGATGGCCGCGAGCGCGACCGGCTTCGATGGCGAGGAGCGCCATGACAGCAAGCTGGCAGGTGAATGCTTTGGTCGAGGCGACGCCGATTTCTGCGCCAGCGTAGATCGGCAAGGCAAGGTCGCTTTCGCGGGCGATGGAGCTTTCCTGCACATTGACGACAGACACGATCTGATCGGCCTTACCCGCGCAGTAGCGCAGGGCGGCAAGGGTATCGGCGGTTTCACCCGATTGGGAAACGAAGAGCGCGACTGTGCCTTTGGTAATAGGCGGTTCGCGGTAGCGGAATTCGGACGCGACATCGAGCTCGACAGGGATACGAGCGACCTGCTCGAACCAGTATTTCGCGACCATGCAGGCGAAATAGGCAGTGCCGCAGGCGACCATCGTGAGGCGGTCGATCTTGGTGAAATCGAGCCCAGCGCCGGGGAGGGTGATGGCATCGTTCTGGATATAGTGGGCGAGGGCGTCGGCCAGAACGACGGGCTGTTCAGCGATTTCCTTTGCCATGAAGTGCTTGTAGCCGCCTTTGTCGATCTGGGCGGTGTCGATCTGCACCAGTTTGACGGGGCGGTTGGCGAGATTGCCGTCGCTGTCGCGGATTTCGATGCTGTTGCGGGTGAGGATGGCCCAATCGCCTTCGTCCAGATAGGTGATCCGGTCGGTCAGAGGGGCCAGCGCGATGGCGTCGGAGCCGACGAAGACCTCGCCGTCGCCGTGGCCGATTGCCAAGGGGGAGCCTTTGCGGGCGACGACCATGAGGTCGTCCTCACCAGAGAAGAGGAAGGCCAAAGCATAAGCACCTTCGAGACGGGCAATGGTTTGCTCGGCGGCATCGCGCGGGGCGAGGCCCTGATCACGGTAATATTGGGCGAGGAGGGCGACGGTTTCGGTATCTGTCTCGGTTTGGTGGGCGATGCCGTTTTCCGCAAGGAAGGCACGCAATTCGCGGAAGTTTTCGATGATTCCGTTATGCACGACCGCGACGTCCGAGGCGCTGTGCGGGTGGGTGTTCACGAGCGTCGGTGCGCCGTGGGTGGCCCAGCGGGTATGGCCGATGCCTGCGGTGCCGGAGAGCGGCTCGGTGACGAGAAGGTCAGCCAGATTGTAGAGCTTGCCCACCGCGCGGCGGCGATCGAGCGCGCCGTCATTAACGGTGGCGATGCCCGCGCTGTCATAGCCACGATATTCGAGGCGGCGGAGCGCTTCAACGAGGATCGGAGCGGCCTGATGCTGGCCGAGGATGCCGACGATACCACACATGTTACTGCTCCTTCTTTGCGGATTTACGGGCGCGGAGCGAATCCATCAGGCGCTTGCCAAGGCCGGGTTTGTTCACTTGTTTTGCGCGGGCGATGGAAAGGGCATCGGCGGGAATATCCTGTGTGATGACCGAGCCGGAGCCTGTGAGGGCGCGGTCGCCAACGGTGACGGGGGCCACGAGCATGGTATTGGAGCCGATGAACGCCTCGCGACCTATCGTAGTGCGGTGTTTGAACACGCCGTCATAGTTGCAGGTGATGGTGCCCGCGCCGATATTGGTGCGCGCGCCGACCGAGGCATCGCCGATATAGGAGAGGTGATTGACCTTCGCGCCTTCGTCGATGGTGGCGTTCTTGATCTCGCAGAAATTGCCGACATGGACATTTTCGGCCAGCTCCGCGCCGGGGCGGAGGCGGGCGAAGGGGCCGACAGTCGCGCCGCGGCTGACATGGCAACCCTCGAGATGCGAGAAAGCGCGGATGCGGGCGCCGCTCTCAATCGTGACATCAGGGCCGAAGATCACGTTCGGCTCGATTATGGTGTCGCGGCCGATCACCGTGTCATGGGCGAAAAAGACGGTTTCAGGCGCGGTAAGGGTAACGCCGTTTTCCATCGCCTCGGCGCGGGCGTTGGCCTGAAAGATGCTTTCTGCGGCGGCCAGTTGTGCACGGTCGTTGACGCCCATCGTCTCTGCCTCGGGGCAAGTGACGGCGGTGGCGGAAAGCCCGCGCTGGTTGGCGATGGCGACGATGTCGGTCAGGTAAAATTCACCTGATGCGTTGTCGTTCCCGACCGCATCAAGAAGGGAGAAGAGTGTCGTTGCATCCGCGCAGAGAACGCCGGAATTGCAGAAGGTAATGGCTTTCTCAGCATCGGTTGCATCTTTGAATTCGACGATGGAGTCGAGCGTGTCACCTGCCATTTTCAGGCGGCCGTAGCGGCCCGGATCGGCGGCCTCGAAGCCGAGGACGACAACGGCGTGGCTTTGACGCGCGGCGCGCATGGTTTCGAGCGTCTCGGGGCGGATGAAGGGGGTGTCACCGTAGAGAACGATCACGTCGCCGGAAAAGCCTGCCAAAGCGTCACGCGCTTGAAGGACGGCATGCGCGGTGCCGAGTTGCTCGGTCTGTTCGACGGTGGCTGTATCTGGGTTCCAATCCTGCACGGCCTTAGTGACTTGCGCGGCGCCGTGGCCGGTGACGACGACGATACGCTCAGCCTCGATGGCGGCGGCTGCCTTGATCGAATGAACGACCATTGGCGCACCGGCGACCTGATGGAGCACTTTTGGAAGGTCCGAATTCATTCGGGTGCCCATTCCTGCGGCAAGAATTACGCAAGCGACGCTCATAATACCTCTATTGAAACATATTTTTGCACTCTTACTACATGGCTTTCGTGCCAGCGCAAGCGAAGTGGCTTCACAAGACCTTTCGAAACGTTACATGTGCGGGGAGCAATAGGAGACGCCATGCGCAGTGTCATTTTTGATCTTGATGGAACCTTGGCGGATACCAGCCGCGACCTGATCAACGCGGCGAATGTCTGTTTTTGCGACTTGGGCTTGGGCGATGTGTTGGACCCGCTGACGGATGGCTGGGTGGGAATGCAGGGCGGCAAGGCGATGCTGCGCGAGGGTTTCCGGCGGACGGGAAGCTATGGTGACGCCGAGATAGAGCGGCAGTATCCGCGTCTGCTGGAGGCTTATTCGGAGGCGCTGGATCATCATACGACGCTTTTCCCCGGTGTGGCTGAGGCGGTCAAAGAGCTTTCGGCGCTGGGCTATTGCGTGGGAATCTGCACGAACAAACCCGAAGCGCTAGCGGAACGGTTGATGGTCAGCCTTGGGGTGCGGGATTTATTCGGCTCGCTTGTTGGGGCTGATACGCTCCCTGTACGCAAGCCTGACCCCGCGCCATTGCGCGAAGCAATCAAGCGGGCGGGTGGCGACCCTGAGCGCGCGGTGCTGGTGGGAGACACGATCACCGACCGTGAGACAGCGCGGGCGGCGGGCATCGCCTCAATCCTCGTGACATTCGGGCCGCTGGGCGATGCGGTGCGCGAGATGCTCCCACAAGCCTTGTTGGACGATTACGCGGAACTGCCGGATGTGGTTTCGGCGTTGATCGGCTGAGACAGCAGGCGCGAGAGTTCCGTTAGCGGCGTTTTTTCTAGCGCGTCGATCGCGCTTTCTATTGCGGCGGCGCGTGCGGTGCCGACCGCCGGAGCCGCGATTGAGTGAAACTTGGCGCGCAGTTCGGTATCGGTTGGCGGCGACGTGGCATCCCAACGAGGCTCGTGCCACTCACTTTGCAGTTCGGTCCCATCCGTCAACACCAAGGTCGTGCGGGCGAGGCGACGATTGGGGAATGCAGCATTGGCGACCTCTGCTTCGCGCATGATCATGCTGTCGGACAGGCGCAGGATTTCGGGGTCGGTCAGCGCATCGTCGGAAATGTCGGCGGGTGTGATGCCGCCGCGCACCATCGCCACGGCGCAGGGGAAGGAGGTCGAATACTGGGCCTCTTCGGTTGACGCAGGGCGGCGGGTCGCGAGGCGGGTGGGTTCGTGGAAAGTTTCGACCTCGATCCGCGCGACCTGATCCGAGGTCAGACCATGCTGGCGGCGGAGGGTGAGAAGCGCCTCGACCGGAGGCTGCGCCCAACGGCAGACAGGGTAGGGCTTGAAATACTGCTCCATGATCGCCCAACGGCTGCCGAGGTCCGCCCAGTAGGAGGGCGCATTCTCAACAGTGATCGCAGGTGCGCCGGTAAAGCCGCGGGCGGCGAGGTCGATGGCGGAGACGCCGCACATTGCTCCCCAGCCGGAGCCGTCTTTGAGCATGGTCGGGTGATCAATGCAGCGCATCATTTGACTGCGCGGGCCGTGATATTCGGCAATGCCGAGGGCGTGGCGGGTTTGATCGGTGGACAGCCCCGCAAGGCGGGCGCCGGACGCCGCGACGGCCACGGCACCCCAACTGCCGGAGGTGTGATAGTCAGGGGCGGTGGCGTGCTGTGCCTCGGCCACGCGGGCGCCGAATTCGTAACCAACGGCAAGCGCGGTGAGGAAGGCGCGGCCATCCGCTTCGTGCCGGTGGGCGAGGGGCCAGAGGCCTGCAAAGGTTCGGGAAACCGATATGGCCTTTGGCGGGGTTGTAGCCGTCATGGCCGTCTAGCGCGTCAATCGTCATGCCGGCCGCCAAGGCGACGCCAGACGCACTGGCGCTGCGGGTATCTAGGAGCATGGGATGCTTGCCGCCAAATTCGGCATGGGCATGATCGCGAATGATGGTGCTGAGACGGGTTGCCGCGCCGCCGATGGCAATGCCGACAAGATCGAGGAGGCATAAACGCACCCGCGCTTGGCAGTCGGCGGGCAGGTCGTCCCATGTGAGGGACAGGGCGAAATCGAGCGGTGCGGGTGTTTGGGTCATGAGGGCCTCCGTTGAGTGGAGCGTCAGCGAGAGACAGTGAGAAGTCTGGATCAATCGCGACATGGCGGGTCGCATGATGGCATTGACGACGCTTGCCAAACTTATAAATGTGCCGCCATGACAGAGATATTCACAGGCAGTTTCACCCAGCAAGAGCCGATTCCCGAGGAGGGGATCGCGGCGGCGTTGGAGGTGATGAAAAGCGGTCGACTGCACCGCTATAACACAATTGGCGGCGAGATCGCGCAGACGGCGTTGCTCGAAGAGGAATTTGCGGCGCAAACCGGCGCGGCTTACTGCCTTGCCGTGGCATCCGGCGGCTATGCGATGACCACGGCGCTGCGCGCCAGTGGCGTTGAGCCGGGGGATGCGGTGCTGACGAATGCATTCACGCTGGCACCTGTGCCGGGAGCAATTGCGGCTGTCGGTGGGCGCCCGATTTTTGTGGGGGTGACAGAGGGGTTGGTGATCGACCTCGATGATCTTGAGGACAAGATCGATCAGGCCAATGTGCTGCTGTTGTCGCATATGCGGGGCCATATTTGTGATATGGAACGGCTCATGCAGATCTGTGACGAAGCCGGTGTGACGGTGATCGAGGATTGTGCGCACACGATGGGCGCGGATTGGAACGGCGTTCCCTCAGGGCGGTGGGGCAAGTTCGGGTGTTATTCGACCCAGACCTATAAGCATGTGAACTCCGGTGAGGGGGGCTTCCTCATTACGGATGACGAAGAAGGCATGGCGCGGGCGATTATCCTCTCTGGCAGCTATATGCTCTACGAACGCCACCGTGCTGCGCCATCGCGCGAGGTGTTTGAGCGGGTGAAATACGTCACGCCGAATATCTCGGGGCGCATGGATAACCTTCGGGCGGCGATTCTCCGCCCGCAAATCAAGGATTTGCCGCGCCAGTGCCAACGCTGGAACGCGCTATACAAGGTGGTCGAGGAAGGCCTGCGCAACACGCCCGGGCTGGCGATTGTGGAGCGTCCTGAAAAGGAAGGCTATGTCGCGTCCTCGATCCAGTTTCTGTTGCCACATTGGGCGCCTGAGGCGGTTCAGGACTTCCTGAAAGGCTGCGCGGCGCGGGGTGTGGAGCTGAAATGGTTCGGCGGCGCGGAGCCGGTTGGTTTTACCTCGCGCTATGATAGCTGGCGCTTTGCGGAAAGTGCGCCGATGCCGCGCACGGATTCGGTTTTGGCGGGGCTGATAGATATGCGTTTACCGCTGACTTTCAGCGCTGAAGACTGCGCGTTAATCGCGCGGATTATCCGCGATGAGGCCATAGCGCGACATGCCGCCGCGGCGCAGTAGGGGCGCAGAACGTAAATATGCGGGTAGAGACGCGATTTTAGGTATATATTGCGGTGCGGCTCGGTTGACCCTTTCAGGGTGCGGCGGTATGCACGGCGCAGCCAAATGACGTCTGGTGCGGGTTCCAGAGCGGTTGCGCTTTCGGGACCTCGCAGCATGAGAAAGGAACAGTCGTGGAAGACCTGCTTCGCGAATACCTCCCGATCCTGATTTTTCTTGGCCTCGCCATTGTGCTTGGCTTGGTCTTTATCGTCGCTGCGGCGGTGATTGCCGTGCGGAACCCGGACCCCGAGAAAGTCTCGGCCTACGAATGCGGGTTCAATGCATTCGACGACGCACGCATGAAATTCGATGTCCGTTTTTATCTGGTGTCGATCTTGTTCATCATCTTCGATCTTGAGGTCGCGTTCCTGTTCCCGTGGGCAGTGGCGTTTAAAGACCTGTCGATGGTGGCGTTCTGGTCGATGATGGTTTTCCTCGGCGTGCTGACGATCGGCTTCGCCTATGAATGGAAGAAGGGAGCGCTGGAATGGGAGTGATGACCGGAGCCAACACCGCTGGTGCCGATCGCGAAGTTGCGACTCAGGCGCTGAACGCGGAGTTGCAGGACAAGGGCTTTCTCGTCACCTCGACGGCTGACATCATTAACTGGGCGCGCACCGGCTCGCTGCACTGGATGACTTTTGGTCTGGCTTGCTGCGCGGTCGAGATGATGCACACCTCGATGCCGCGTTACGACCTTGAGCGTTTTGGCACTGCGCCGCGTGCGTCGCCGCGCCAATCCGACCTGATGATCGTTGCGGGGACGCTGACCAACAAAATGGCCCCCGCACTGCGCAAGGTCTATGACCAGATGCCGGAGCCGCGCTATGTGATCTCGATGGGATCATGCGCGAATGGCGGTGGTTATTACCACTACAGCTATTCGGTTGTGCGTGGCTGTGACCGGATCGTTCCGGTAGATGTGTATGTACCTGGCTGCCCGCCGACGGCGGAGGCGCTGCTCTACGGTATCCTGCAATTGCAGCGCAAAATGCGCCGTACCGGAACCATTATCCGCTAAGGGAGCGACGAGATGTCTGATGCGCTGAAAGAACTGGGCGAGCTTCTCGAGCTGAAGCGGAACGATTGTGTTCTGGGCTGGGATGTGACCCACGGCGAGCTGAATGTGGATGTGGCGCCGTCAAACCTCGTGGCGTTTGTCGAATTCCTGAAGGCCGATAGCAATTGCCAGTTTTCGACCCTCGTGGACATCACGGCGGTGGACTATCCGGGCCGTGCGAAGCGGTTCGACGTCGTTTACCACATGCTGTCCATGTACCAAAACCATCGCATCCGGTTGCGGGTTTCGATCCGCGAGGAGGAGATGGTGCCGTCGATCCTTGAGGTGCATCCGAGCGCGAACTGGTTCGAGCGCGAGGTTTTCGACATGTTCGGCATTCTGTTTACCGGCCATCCGGACTTGCGCCGCATCCTGACGGATTATGGCTTCCGTGGGTATCCGCTGCGCAAGGACTTCCCGACAACCGGCTACACCGAAGTGCGCTATGACGAGGTGCAGAAGCGGGTCGTCTATGAGCCGGTCAAACTGGTGCAGGAATACCGGCAGTTTGATTTCATGAGCCCTTGGGAAGGTGCAGAATACATCCTTCCGGGCGATGACAAGGCTGAGGCAAAGGGGTAGGCGCGTGGCGGTGCTGAGACTTCAACACAATCGGGCGGCTGAAACTGTTGCCACCCTGCCTGCCGACCGGCGGGCCAACCTTGCGAGGGCAAGTGCATGATGGACGGGACCAAGGGATTTGAAGACGCCGTAACGGGCGAACAGAAGATCCGCAATTTCAACATCAACTTCGGGCCGCAGCACCCTGCGGCGCACGGTGTTTTGCGGCTTGTGCTGGAGCTGGACGGCGAGATCGTGGAACGCTGCGACCCGCATATCGGCCTGCTGCACCGTGGCACCGAAAAGCTGATGGAAAGCCGTACCTATCTGCAAAACCTGCCGTATTTCGACCGCCTCGACTATGTGGCGCCGATGAATCAGGAACATGCATGGTGCTTGGCCATCGAGAGGCTGACCGGCGTTGAAGTGCCGCGCCGCGCGTCGCTGATCCGTGTTCTGTATTCCGAGATCGGGCGCGTGCTGAACCACCTTCTGAACGTGACAACACAGGCTATGGACGTGGGCGCGCTGACGCCGCCGCTCTGGGGTTTTGAAGAGCGTGAGAAGCTGATGGTTTTCTATGAGCGTGCGTGTGGTGCGCGTTTGCATGCGGCCTATTTCCGCCCGGGCGGTGTGCATCAGGACCTGCCGCCAGCGCTGCTCAACGATATCGAAGCTTGGGCGAAGGCATTCCCCAATGTGCTTGACGATATCGACGGTCTGTTGACCGAAAACCGGATTTTCAAGCAGCGGAACGTGGATATCGGCGTCGTCACGGAAGAGGAAATCCAGCAATGGGGCTTCTCTGGCGTAATGGTGCGCGGCTCGGGCCTTGCGTGGGATTTGCGCCGTGCGCAGCCCTATGAGTGCTATGACGAGTTCGAGTTCCAGATCCCCGTCGGCAAGAACGGCGATTGCTATGATCGTTACCTCTGCCGGATGGAAGAGATGCGCCAGTCGACCTCGATCATCTTGCAGGCGATTGAGAAGCTGCGTGCCCCTGAAGGGCAGGGCGATGTGCTGGCGCGTGGTAAGATCACGCCGCCGAAGCGGACCGACATGAAACAGTCGATGGAAGCGCTGATCCATCACTTCAAACTTTATACCGAAGGCTTCCACGTCCCTGAGGGTGAGGTCTATGCCGCTGTCGAAGCACCGAAAGGTGAGTTTGGCGTCTATCTGGTGGCAGATGGCTCCAACAAGCCGTACCGCGCCAAGCTGCGCGCGCCGGGCTATCTGCACCTTCAGGCGATGGATCACATCTGTAAGGGCCACCAGTTGGCGGATGTGTCGGCCATCATCGGCACGATGGATGTTGTGTTCGGAGAAATCGACCGGTGATCCGATTGGATGCCGAAATATGTGATTATACTTTCGCTGGCTGCCACGGGCGGCTGGCACAGACCAAAGGTTCGATCTGATGCTTCGTCGTCTCTATCATGAACAGCCCGAGAGCTTTGCCTTTACGCCCGAGAACCAGAAATGGGCTGAGGCGCAGATCACGAAGTACCCAGAAGGCCGCCAAGCCTCTGCGATTATTCCGCTCTTGTGGCGGGCGCAGGAGCAGGAGGGCTGGTTGAGCCGCCCTGCTATTGAAGCGGTCGCGGATATGTTGGGCTTGGCCTACATTCGTGCGCTGGAAGTGGCTTCTTTCTACTTCATGTTCCAGCTTCAGCCGGTGGGCAGCGTGGCGCATGTGCAGGTCTGCGGGACGCTGTCCTGCATGATTTGCGGCGCGGAAGATCTGATCGCTGTGTGCAAGGAAAAGATCGCTGATAAGGCGCATGTCGTTTCGGCTGATGGGAAGTTCAGCTGGGAAGAGGTCGAGTGCCTTGGCGCTTGTTCGAACGCGCCGATGGTGCAAATCGGCAAGGATTACTACGAGGATCTGACAGCGGAACGGTTTGCCGAAATCCTTGATGAACTGGCCGCTGGCAAGGTGCCGACGCCCGGCCCGCAGAACGGACGCTATGCAGCGGAGCCGTTAAAGGGGCTGACCAGCCTCACGGATCATGAAAGCGGGCGGCAGCAGTTCAACGCATCGGCCCAGTTGGCAAAGGACATCGGCGATACCGTCAAGCGGATTGACGGCACCGAAGTGCCATTACTGACACCGTGGTTGGGCAAGGGCAACGCGACAGCCAAGAAGCCGGTAGCTAAGAAAGCTGCGGCACCGAAGGCCGCCAAAGCGCCAGTTGAGACAGCTGATGAAGCAAAGGTGGCTGCGAAAAAGCCCCGTGTCCTGAAAGCTGCGCGTAAGGCGGGCGCGGACGATCTGAAAAAGATCACCGGATTGGGACCGAAGATGGAAGAGACGCTCAACGGGTTGGGCATTTTTCATTACGACCAGATTGCAAAGTGGTCGCCGGCGGAGGTTGCATGGGTTGACGATGCTGCCAAAGTACGCGGGCGCATTGAGCGTGACGGTTGGGTTGATCAGGCCGCTGCGCTGGCTGGCGGCAAGTAATTAAGGAGTAGCCGTCGCCGGAGGGCGGGGGCGGAAAACGAGGATGGCGCAGAACAGAGATCAGGCACAGGCTGGGCGGCGCGCGGCGCTGCTGATGGCTGGAACGGGGATCTTCTGGATTGTCGCTATTTATGCAGGATCGGAGTTGGGCTTGTCCGGACGGGTACGGGCGCTCTTTGATCTGATGGCTCTGGCCGGTTTTGGCTGGGCGTTGTGGATGACATATGACATCTGGCGGAAGCGTCAGAAGGACAAAGGGTAAGGCCATGCTCAAGGATCAGGACCGGATTTTTACCAATATCTACGGTATGCATGAGCGCACGCTGAAAGGCGCGCAGGCGCGTGGGCATTGGGATGGCACTGGCGCGATCATCAAGAAGGGCCGCGACTGGATCATCGATGAGATGAAAGCCTCCGGTCTGCGCGGCCGTGGTGGTGCGGGCTTCCCGACCGGCCTCAAGTGGTCTTTCATGCCGAAGGAAAGCGATGGGCGTCCGTCCTATCTGGTAGTGAACGCCGACGAATCCGAGCCGGGCACCTGTAAAGACCGCGAGATCATGCGCCATGACCCACATACGCTGATCGAAGGCTGCCTGATTGCCAGCTTCGCGATGAATGCGCATGCCTGCTACATTTATATTCGTGGCGAATACATTCGTGAGCGCGAAGCGCTTCAGGCGGCGATCGACGAGGCCTATGATGCCGGTCTTTTGGGCAAGAATGCTGCCGGATCGGGCTGGGATTTTGACCTCTACCTGCATCACGGTGCCGGTGCTTACATCTGTGGTGAGGAAACCGCGCTGCTTGAAAGCCTTGAAGGCAAGAAAGGCATGCCGCGGATGAAGCCGCCGTTCCCTGCGGGCGCTGGCCTTTATGGGTGCCCGACCACGGTGAACAACGTGGAATCAATCGCTGTTGTGCCGACGATCCTGCGCCGTGGGGCGAGCTGGTTCTCGGGCTTTGGGCGTGCAAACAACGCGGGCACCAAGCTGTTTGCGATCTCAGGTCATGTGAACAATCCGTGTGTCGTCGAAGAAGAGATGTCGATCACGTTTGAGGAATTGATCGAGAAGCATTGCGGTGGCATCCGTGGTGGATGGGACAATCTGAAAGCGGTTATTCCGGGTGGGTCTTCTGTGCCGTGCGTGCGCGGTGAGAAGATGAAAGACGCGATCATGGATTTCGATTACCTGCGCGGTGAGCTTGGCTCCGGCCTTGGCACCGCGGCGGTGATCGTGATGGACAACTCTGTCGATATCATCAAGGCGATCTGGCGGCTTTCGAAATTCTACAAGCATGAAAGCTGCGGCCAGTGCACCCCTTGCCGTGAAGGCACCGGCTGGATGATGCGTGTCATGGAGCGCTTGGTGCAGGGCAATGCATCGGTCGAGGAGATCGACATGCTGTTCGACGTGACCAAGCAGGTTGAAGGCCATACGATCTGTGCGCTGGGTGATGCGGCGGCGTGGCCTATTCAGGGCCTTATCCGCAATTTCCGCGACGAGATCGAGGACCGGATCAAAGGCAAGGCGCTCGCCGCCGAGTGATCTTCGGGAATGCTGTATGAAACGCCCTTGTCCCAGACAGGGGCGTTTTGCATTTGGGGTAGGGTTTTCGCACATGGATATTGAATATCAAACGGCAAAGACCGACATTCGCTCCATGAGCAGGCATCATAACATTACAAATTTGAAGGCCGTCGCAGGCGCTGGTATGGCGGTTGCCATCGCTGCATTGCCTATGGTGGCTGTCGCGCAGACCGTCGAGAGCGGGAAGAAGCCGCTCTCGCAAGTGGTTGAAATCAGGGAAGGTTTGATCGCGACGGGAATCGCCTACGAAATTTCTGAAGTGTGCCCCGATATCCGAGCGCGGATTGTGCGCGGTGTATTTTATCTTGCCGAACTGGAGCAGAAGGCGCGGCAAATGGGCTATTCCAAGGAAGAGGTTTCGGCGTTCATCGCTGACGATGTGCAGAAGGATGTATTGGAGGAGGTCGCCCGCGCGCGGCTTGCCGATTTGGGCGCAATTCCGGGTGATGTTGCGAGCCATTGTGCGGTTGGCGCGCGTGAGATCGCGGCTGAAAGTCAGATCGGACGCTTGTTGCGCTGAAAAATGATTGGCCTCGGAGGCAAAATTTCCTGCTAATTTGGGCATGAAGCGCCTTTCATCGGGCGCGTTAGCACGTTAGAAGGCCCCGACTGCAAACGACCTGTGATGTCCCAAGCGGCTGACGCAGGTCATGCAAACGGGAACGATAGGCTGGCCATGTCTGATCTGCGCAAAATCATCATCGATGGAAACGAGCTGGAAGTACCAGGGAGCATGACCCTGATTCAGGCCTGTGAACAGGCGGGAATCGAAGTGCCCCGCTTCTGCTATCATGAGCGGCTGTCGATTGCCGGTAACTGCCGCATGTGCCTTGTTGAAGTTGTAGGCGGCCCGCCGAAGCCCGCCGCCAGCTGCGCCATGCAGGTGCGTGATTTGCGGCCTGGCCCTGAGGGGCAGCCGCCCGTCGTGAAGACCAATTCACCGATGGTAAAGAAGGCACGCGAAGGCGTGATGGAATTTCTGCTGATCAACCACCCGCTGGATTGCCCGATCTGCGATCAGGGTGGCGAGTGCGACCTGCAAGACCAAGCGATGGCCTATGGCGTAGACTTCAGCCGTTTCCGCGAGCCGAAACGAGCGACGGAAGATCTCGATCTCGGACCGCTCGTTGAAACCCATATGACGCGCTGCATTTCCTGCACACGTTGCGTGCGCTTCACCACCGAGGTCGCTGGCATTAGCCAGATGGGCCAAACGGGCCGTGGCGAGGATGCGGAGATCACCAGCTATCTGGGTGAGACGCTCGAAAGCAACATGCAGGGCAACATCATTGATCTGTGCCCCGTCGGTGCGCTGGTATCGAAGCCCTACGCATTTACAGCGCGTCCGTGGGAGCTGACCAAGACCGAATCCATCGACGTGATGGACGCGCTTGGCTCGAACATTCGTGTGGATACGAAGGGTCGCGAAGTGATGCGCTTCCTGCCGCGCAACCATGACGGCGTGAACGAGGAATGGATTTCCGACAAGACGCGCTTTGTTTGGGACGGACTGCGCCGCCAGCGTTTGGATACACCCTACATTCGCGAGAACGGCAAGCTGCGTAAGGCGAGCTGGGGTGAGGCGCTTGCCGCTGCCGCCGTCGCGATGAAGGGTAAGACGGTTGCTGGCCTCGTGGGTGATTTGGCGCCTGTCGAAGCGGCGTTTGCGCTCAAGCAGATGATCGAAGGAATGGGTGGGCGCGTTGAATGCCGGACGGACGGCGCGAAGTTGCCAGCTGGAAACCGCTCGGCCTATGTCGGCACTGCAGTGATCGAAGACATTGATAGCGCCAAGTTTGTGATGCTGGTGGGAACCAACCCGCGCAATGAGGCGCCGGTTCTGAATGCGCGTATCCGCAAGGCGTGGCTCGCTGGTGCGCAGGTTGGCCTGATCGGCGAAGCTGTTGATCTGACATATGATTATGCACATTTCGGCACGGGACGTGATGAATTGGCCCGCGCGAAATCGTCGCTCGCCAAGGACGCCGAGGGCGCAGATAGCGTGGTGATCGTGGGGCAGGGCGCGCTGCGTGAGGCCGATGGTGAAGCTGTTCTGGCCGAGGCAATGGCGCTGGCTGAAGCATCCGGCTCCAAACTGATGGTGCTGCACACGGCTGCTGGCCGCGTTGGTGCGATGGATGTGGGTGCTGTGACCGCAGGTGGCATGGATGCTGCCATTGAGGGTGCGGAGGTGATCTATAACTTCGGTGCTGATGAAGTTGAGATCGCTGACGGTGCATTCGTCATCTATCAGGGTAGCCATGGCGACCGTGGCGCGCACCGTGCGGATATCATCCTGCCGGGTGCCGCCTACACCGAGGAAAACGGCCTGTTCGTGAACACCGAAGGCCGCCCGCAATTGGCGATGCGTGCGGGCTTTGCGCCGGGTGACGCCAAAGAAAACTGGGCGATCCTGCGGGCGCTTTCTGCCGAACTGGGCGATACGCTGCCTTATGACAGCCTTGCGCAGCTGCGTCAGGCTCTGGTCGCAGCTGTGCCGCATCTGGCCGAGATCGACACCGTACCGGAGAATGAATGGACGCCGCTGCCGGCGAAGAAGCTTGGCAAGGCGGACTTCCGCAACGCGGTGAACGACTTCTACATGACCAACCCGATCGCGCGGGCAAGCCAGTTGATGGCGGAACTCTCGGCCAATGCCAAAGCGCGCGCCTCGGCAAAGATCGCGGCGGAGTGATTTGATTGCGGCTCGTCCTCATATCGTTTTTGGCTCTTGCGGGCTGCACGGCGTTGCAGGCGCCGGATACCGCCGCGCGGGCAGCGTTCGCCCCGTCCTACGAGGGGGTCGAGACGCGGCTGATGGATGGGGATTTGGTCAATTTCAAAGTGGCGATGCGCGGCGCGCGCAACGCAGAGGACGTGGCCCGCTACGCGGAATGCGCGGCGGCCCAATACACGCTGATCCGCGGTTACGGATTTGCCCGTCATGTGCGCACGAATGTGGCGCAAGAGGCTGGCATATGGTCAGCGGATGCTGTTTACACCATCTCGCCGGCGCTGCCGCGCGGGCTCAAGACAATAGACGCCGAGGTGACAGTGGCCGATTGTGCGGCCACAGGCGTGCCGACGGTATGAGGGAACGAACATGGTAGAGTTTTTCACCACGACAAATCTCGGGATCGTGCTGCTGACTCTGGGTCAGATCCTGTTGCTGGTCCTGCCTTTGTTGGGGGCGTTGGCGTTCCTGATGTATGCCGACCGCAAGGTCTGGGCTGCTGTGCAGATGCGCCGTGGTCCGAACGTGGTTGGCCCGTTTGGCTTGTTGCAGTCGTTTGCCGACCTTCTGAAATATGTGTTCAAGGAGATCGTCGTTCCTGCGGGTGCGGATAAGACGGTGTTCTTCCTCGCGCCGATGATTTCCTTCGTTCTGGCGCTGATCGCTTGGGCGGTGATCCCGTTCAATGACGGTTGGGTGCTGGCGGATATCAACGTGGCGATCCTCTACGTTTTCGCCATTTCCTCTTTGGAGGTTTATGGCGTGATTATGGGGGGCTGGGCGTCGAACTCGAAATACCCGTTCCTCGGCTCGCTACGCTCAGCGGCGCAGATGATCTCCTATGAAGTGTCGATCGGCCTGATCATCATCGGTGTGATTATCTCCACCGGCTCGATGAACTTTGGCGATATCGTCAATGCGCAGGACGGCAATGCGGGCCTGTTCAACTGGTACTGGGTTGCGCATTTCCCGATGCTGTTCTTGTTCTTCATTTCGGCGCTGGCCGAAACGAACCGCCCGCCGTTTGACCTTCCGGAAGCGGAATCGGAACTGGTTGCTGGCTACCAAGTGGAATATTCCTCTACGCCGT